>ERZ1032078.379-NODE-379-length-17238-cov-6.219112_pt1 | contig 17238 bp, 21 predicted proteins | sample MGYA00517101_ERZ1032078 | MGnify/ENA primary metagenome ERZ1032078 (study PRJEB33719, sample SAMN04261301) | wastewater metagenome | biome: rural village; feature: human; material: feces | host: Homo sapiens | place: El Salvador | collected 2013-01-14 ... | reverse complement strand
TCGACATTGTCCTTCTGAGAATCCACCAGGACAATGGTAGCACCGACATGAGCGACGACAGATGCCGACGCAGTATAAGTATAGGCCGGAACAATCACCTCATCACCAGGGCCAATGCCCAAAATATGAAGAGCCATCTCCATAGAAGCAGTCGCCGAATTCAGGCAGACCGTCTTCTCCGTATGGACATATCCGGAAATCTCTTTTTCAAGTTTCTTTGTCCGCGGGCCGGTAGTAATCCAGCCGCTAAGAATAGCATCACGAACTTCATTTGCCTCTGCCTCCGTCATATCAGGCGGGCTGAAAGGTACATTTCTTCTTTTCAAATCTGTACTCATCGTTTTATAATTTTAATAACTGCAAAATTATCTTTCTTTTACAATAACCCAAAATGTTTTGAAGATCAATTTGATATCATACCAGAAAGATGCGTTTTGCACATAATCCAGATATAACTTGATTTTCTCCTGCATAATCACATTGATATAGTAATCTTCAGGATTCTCTGCCTTCTCCATCAACTCATTTTCATTGCGGAATTTAATGGATGCAGGGTCAGTGATGCCTGGTCGGACATCCAGCACATGCATTTGTTCCGGTGTCCAATAATCGACATAATGCCTTACCTCCGGTCGCGGACCCACCAGACTCATGTCGCCGATGAAAACATTGATTAGCTGAGGCAGTTCATCAATCTTGAACTTGCGAATGAAGTAGCCGCTGCGCGTAACACGCGGATCATGACCACCGATAGTTACAAGGCTTCCCTTGTCAGCCCCGACCCTCATTGACCGGAACTTGAAAATGCGGAAATCCTTATTGTGCCGTCCAACGCGTACCTGCCTATAAAAAACGGGTCCCGGCGAGTCTAATTTTATCCATATCGCAATAACCAAAAACAATGGACTCAAGACCAATAAACCAAGACCGCTTGCTACAATATCAAATATTCGTTTCATTATTGAATGTTATTTTTTCCATACATTTTTTCGGCCAATGCCCCATTTCCAAATCAGCCATGACCGCATTCTCTTGAATAAGCCTAAAAAATGACTATCTTTTCCATATACCAGATTATATTTCCATCTGTTCGCAAAATAGCGTCGGATTTTTTCAGCTAAAGAACTCGCATTGACATATTTGGCATCGATGATATCTTCAAGCACCTTTTTCTCCAGTTCAGCATCTCGGCTCCAGTCCGGGAAACAATCTGATGGAAAGCCAAGGTAATCAATGCATATTCCATTGAGACAACAGAGAAATCTGAAGAACCCGCCTCTAACTGCAATCTCTCTGACTTTGTTCCAGTCGATGCTGTCTTCGGCAGAATTCTTTACCATCATGCCGTAGTCCAAAACCTGTCTCAGATTTACCCCTCCGAATACAAAATGACCGCCAAGATGTAAAGGAAGAAAGACCACATTGAGCATATCAGATGGAAGATAGCATCCGGAGGTGTCGTCATATGTGGAATGTTCTGTAAGCTCTTGTTCCAGAAACTTTTCTATGTCAGACAGCGAGTCATATTCCAGTTCACAGATAACCGTAGCACGATTCTCTACATGGATACCGTGATAAACGAATGTGCTGTGTTTCTCCTCGTTTTGCTTTACCTCAATGCCCAATCCTTTTATCAATTCATCGCCCCGTTCTCCATCGGAGAGAAACAGGTCAATGTCTCCTGAAGGACGATGATTCGGTCGTGGATAGTTCAGAGACAATCCATATCCCTTCATCAATATAGGCTTAATGCCATGCTTATTGTAGAAATCCGACAATGACCGGATTACCCTCAAATGCAGTTTGTAGAGATGCTCCAGTTGAGTAGTGATGCCAATGAGATTCAGCAGCTGCTCTTTAGGAGGACGGCAATCTTCCGGTAGACTTCCCAAAGAATCGAGACATAATCCGGCCAGCCCCTGTTTATGGGCAAACGCAATCACTCCTCGCCAATCTTTATCCAAAGGGAAGAAAACAAATCATTGTCGATTTTCTGTCCATTGACCTGAAGTTCAAGTAAATGATAGAAAGTTCGTCTTACAATGGTGTCAGAAATAGTTCTCATTGAATATTATTATAACGAGAAAATGAAAGAATGCTCTATCCTGCGATATTCAAACCCCAAAGCTTCGATTGCGGGACAAGGGATAATGGCGCCATTATCCGATGTGGCTTTTGATTCAATTTGCAGATACCTGGTATAAGGCCTCGTGTGGATTATGGAAGTGTCTCTATATGGTTCGATCTTGTATGCCATAAGACAAATCCTTTTGGCATAAGCATTCAAGACCTCTGATATAGATTGTACATACATTAAATCCCTAAGGCTGCTATACAATTGAAATTCGCACTTCTCAAACTTCCCTCCTGGGAATGCAGTTGCTCCATCGGTCTCACGTACAATCGCTTTCTGAAGATTTGCAATACTTCCCAACGCAGAGGTCATCTCTATCAGCAGCACCGTTTCACGATTATCAATACACGTCAATATCAAGTCACACTTGCTTCTTCCCCTCAAGAACGAAGCGGGACGTTTGCATTGATTTACGAAATTTTCATAATGAATAATCTCCAGATTACCTTTCTCGTTATGAATGGACAACTGGCCCATACCTAAGGGAAGTATCTCTATCGGGAAGTCATCCTTCAAATCGAAATCGACAGAATCAGTAATCTCCGGTACTACCGTCACGCCACGTGAACTAATATTGTGTCCGACAATATAGTCACTTTCCAACAAATCTTTCATAACCGTTCATATTGTTCATATATCTGATCCAGTGGAGCCGAAAGATATTCAGGGTTAATCAGATGTGCATTACGAAGTTTCAGATCTCTAATACCTCCATCCTCAATAGCCCATACAGAAACATCGTTCCAGTCAAGCGAAGCGATTCCATCTTCTTTCATGCCGACATCATTACGTTTGACCAATAAATTCAATTGATTCAAGATATATGGGCTGTGGGTCGTAAGCAAAAACTCATGTTCACATTTTCCTTGGCATAATGAGACTAGCATATCGATAAAACTCATCTGAGTCGAAGGATACAAGTTCTGCTCGGGTTCTTCGATTATGAATATCGTCTTGGAAGGGACAGTCAATCTTTTGAATGCATTTTGATACGACTTCAAGAGTTTCTCATATTCAGGATTCCCACTATGAAGCCCCTCGTTAATTGACATAATCAATTCACGCCTGTCAACATTCTTGAATTCCGGATCAACACGTTTGAGAACCAATTCATCAATCAGCTTTCTTTGTCTGTTTTTGGTCTTTAAATCCAGATCGAAAGACGTCTTTTCTTCAAAAGCATGGAAATACTCATCCGTATAATACCGAAGCATCACTATCATTGGCACGACGGACTGCAATCCGCTGGAAGCGGCACCCAATGCAATACCATAAGACATCCCATTTGAATGTTCAATCCTGTCTTTAAGTTTGAACTCACTGGCATCATAGAAATACTTCACGCCTAGATTCAGCACATCAGTTTTATTCTCCGGAGCAAAGAACTCTCTTGCATTGAACCAGTCGAACAAGAAACTTCTGAGGTTTGTCTGACCGAACTCAAAACCTTGCAGTTCCGGCAAGGTTACAAGATTTCGTTCGGAAGGAATATAACAAATCTTCGGGCGAGAATACTTTTCCAGCGCCTTATGAGTAATCTTGAAGTTTCCCGCTTCGTAATGCAGATGGATATAGTCAGATTCGAAGTCGACGAAAGACTCCTCGCCGAAGTAGCCATCCAACTTATGAAAGTTTTCAACCAACAGAAGGAAAGCCTTACCATCAGCGACGACATTTTCATCCAATGCAGTCAAAGATTCCTTTTCAATCCACTTGCAAGTACTGAGAATCTTTGCGATAGTACTCTTACCGCAACTTTGCGGTCCAATCAAGAAATTGAACCTGTTGAGCTCCATATCGACCTCTCTAATCGGGCCTACGTTCTTTATCGTCAAGTGTTTCATCTTTGCACTGGGTCAATTACACTCTTCAAATCTAATAATAATTTTCAGTATAGACAAGCAGGGATTGTCCACTGACGTTCCCGAGGAACCGCAATACCGAATGACCGTACGCGTCCACTTTTCCGCATACCACCGTTAACCGCTGATTTCCAGCGGTTTCGTTAATAATATTTTTTTTGTAATTTTTTAGTTTCTTGTTATAAAGACATATAACATGGTAGGCAGCACGCCAAGTCTTCGCCTTCTTTCGCTGTTCGCAGTCGACGGAAAAGAGCTTTCAGATAGTCTTCCACATTTCGCTTTATCATCTTACAACTCTCGATCACCGAGAACATGAATGCATTATGCTTTGCAGATATTTCACTTCCTATATTGCAGGCATTCTTCAGGTTCATCTTTATCCTACGCATCATCTGCTCGCTCAAGTTGTTTGACAATTCAACGTCTCCACATTCCAGCACTCGCTTCATCGCCGGCCACACGCCAATAGCGTATTTCAATGCTTTCTTCAACATCTGGCCGCGCCCTGCAAAGTCCGATTTCCTGAACGTTTCCAGCCGTTCCTCTATCCTCTTCATGATGTCTGCCGTATTCCCGGGCTTCAGTCTCTCCACCAATCGCGCATCGCCTGTCAACCCTCTCGTCGCACAATAATGTTCTATCGCAAACATCCTTCCGAACTCATCCACAAACCACATCGCCTCAGGCTCATTTTCTATTATCGCATCTACAAACACCCTTCGGATATGAACCAAGCATGCAGAACGTCGACCTTTCTTCTGCTGCTTCTCTGCGTCCTCATCCGCCTCATCCTTACTGTCGAACACCTTATATACCACATATCCGTCCGTCGTATAGAAACCAAGGAATCCATCCAAGAACGGCCTGATGACCTTCGCGCCGCGACTGCCATCCTCATATATGAAGTACGACAGATTTACGCTATTCGCACGTATTCCCCACATATACTTGTCTTTGTAAGTACGTTCATTCATCTCAGGATCCTTACATCCGACCAACACGCGGGTTTCATCCAGCATCAGAATCCATGAGCGGCGGACTTCCGCTTGCCAGAACGCCTCCAGATTATTGGACAGCCATTCTATCGCTCTATGGAGATGTTCCCCTATTACACTCTTTGGTATTTTCAAGCCTTGATGGTGCAACTTCTCGACTATTTAATCTATCGGCGTATGATATTGGTATTTCTCACACAGGATATGAGCCAACCACGCTGAACATACAGCCAGGAACAGGGCGACCGGCTTCAAGTATATCGGTTGTCTTATACTCGTCTTTGTCATTGCTACGAACATGGGCAGCTTCATACAGATGCTCTTCATAGCTCTCAGGATAGCGGATTATTATCCTGTACCAACTCGTTTCAATCTCACCATTATGGCCCGTACGGAAGTATTCGCCTTCAGACAATGTAAAGTACTCATCCAGCGTATGCACCACAACATGGTCACCAGACATATACTGAGAGGCCTTGCTATAGTCGACCCTCTCGACAATTACTTCAGCACCCGGATACCTGCGTTTTAACTTCTTGACCAGTTTCTCGGCATCCATTGTACTTTTCTCCTCACCTGACCGTTTCTTGCTGTCTTTCTCCCTCTGAGTTTCAGCATCCACATAGTCGGCTTTCTCAGACTCAGGATTCTCCTCTCCCGGACCATTATTGTCGTCACCTTTTCCCTTGTCTGCATTTCGTTCAGACTTGCGTCCGAAGTTCTTCCATCGCCAGCTCTTTGCCGACAATAATGCAGCGTCGCGTTCTTCAATCAGCTTTGCTATTTTCTCTTCAAAAGATTTGGTAATTCTAGATACAGCCGTATCTTTTGACTCCTGATGTTCAACACGAAGAATAACCATCTGAGAACCGTTCCAGCTTCTTTGTCATTTCATTGATTCCTGACTATTCTATCGAAAAACTCATATAATACCATCTTTCATAAAACTGACACCGGCTTGTTTTAGCTTCTTCCACTCTTCTTTAAGATTCGACATCGCAATCACTTCATAGCAAAATAGCCAATAACGATCCATATCAACCGCCTCTAATCTTTCTGCTTCTTTTCTTAATGAGCGCAAGTCGGATGCTCGCCTATTTCCATGATTTAGCTTCAGGTAATATAACCACGTCATCAACAATAAAACACAATCCCCTCTCGCTATCACCCAATCAATATTGAGTTCCTTCAGTGTAAAACCATATTTCAGGCTAAAATATATTGCATAGCTAATCGCTTCATAATTATGTGATGCCTTAGAGTCAGAATAAAGGGCATCTGAATATGCTTTTATTTCAGCAGCACTAACATTAAACGGCCTAAAAACAGAATCATCCATCAGTTGCACAAGATACGGATAGATATCCGACATATGCATTATCCGCTGTGATGCTAACTTCTTGGCGTTTTCCGTCAAGTTCTTTCCGGCCAACGTCTTAATTGCGTAATTCAAGACAGCAGAATTGCCTGTTTCCGTCGCAAGACCGAGAGCGAGATCTAAGTATGCGTTAACCTCCGTATAGTTAATTTCATCTTTTGTAATAGCCAAGTAGCTGTTCAGTTTATGAATCCATTTTTCAGCCATGGCGACTGGCAGCGGAAGAATAGCTGTCTTTTTATGATTAAGTGGCAAGTCGAACTCTCGAAGAGCCTCCTCCAAATCATGCAAGAAACACTGAGCTTTTTCGTAAGATTCCACATAGCACTCATAGTCATCAATGTTTCTGAAATATCTATACCCTTTATCATACAAATTCTTATCAACAACGGTAAGAATAACTTCCGATAGAAGATTAGATGCATAGGGGCCAATCAACAAACCATGCGTTTCACCATTCTTCATTGTCGAACAAGCTGCATCTATCTTGTTGTACCAAAGAGCATCATTGTGGCAATTGGCTTTCGCTACCGGCTTTCCGACTAAAGCCCATGGAAGAGAATGACTGTAAACACTTGGGAAACAGGTGGAAATATCTGCCTTAACGATGTACTTGCTTGCTCCTTGAGCCTTTAGGAAAAGAAGGTCTGTCTCTGGATTACCATCGGTGCGCCAATTCTTGTAATTCATCTCAAAGACCTCTTTCTTTCCATACAATTTTCTTAGATGAATTCTACTTACACGATACTCTTGATAATCCGTCTGCTGGTGAAAATGATATTTCAAAGCATCCCAATTATCCCTTAAAGTAAGACAAAGCCGTTGGTACTTCATAGGAGTTGGAATTCCAAACGTTCTAGGAATATTCAGATTCCTCATAGAACTATAGCATATATAATCTTGCCATTTGTCAGAAAACTTTGGATTATTCACTTGGCAATAATCATAGAAAGGAACTGATGTGAAGATGGGAGGCAGCTTGTTAGCAAACATTCCATGACCAAGCAGTCCTTCGTAAAGTTCATCACTCGATATTTCTTCCAGATATTCTGTGTACGTCTTTCCCATTGGCAAACTATTCTTGGTGTCTATTATCTGTTAGTGGTCAATTTTTGGACTAGTCTACAAATCAAGCACATAGCATACGCTTGACTCGTCGCCGAGCCAATTTTTAATCATTTTCCGTATTTTTTGTTTTTATGTGGTCGACAGACTCAGAAGCTAAAGATGCTTCTTCCCACCCTGTCACCATATCCTCGAAGAAGTCCCCGAGAAACCGCCATACCGATTGACCGGCAAGCTTCACTGTACTCACTACGCTCAGATATACTGCTGCCATTTCCGCACCCGCATCACTTCCATAGTATTGTATAGCTTTTCGCAACGCCGTAAATGGTCGGACCTGACGTTCGACCAGGTTGTTGTCTATCGAATATTTTCCATCCTTGCGGTACATGAACAAGCCTTCCTTGAACTGGTCTAAGTAGTTCAGAGCCTAGGAATCGGCACAATTCCCAAATTTGAACCTTAGCTCTCTGTTTGAGAATAATCTTTATTTCCTGTTTGCTTCAAATATTCGTTTAGTACTTCTCTTGCATAATAATAGGCTTTTTCTTTGAACCTATTCCAAGATACAACCAACAATATCATTGCAATTAGCCAAAACAGCCATTCGTCATAAAAACGAAAAGCGAACAGAGTGTCTGCAATCAAAACTGTTGTAAGCATTGTTCGTGACCAAGCATATTGGGCATTAAAAACTGGTACTCTACAATCATCACAGCCATTGACCTTCATCATGGCACATCCAAACATTTTCCGTTCAGAAGCATATTGGTCATTCAATTCATTTTTCAAAGTTTCGATTACTTTTTCCGCTTCGTAGAATTTGACACGCTCATATCCTGTCCAATTCTGTCCGTTTACTAATGTAAGCAATTTATCTGATGGCATGCCATTTATTGTTTTGTAATAAAAACCTTCAAGCAGGCTTCCGATAGCATTAATAAAATATCCAGCCAAATAACCTAATGCAATATATACAACACCATCTATTTCCATATTATACAGAAAAAGATAATTAATGGCGGCCACAATGGTTACACCGATAATGGTAGTCGATAATAAATCGTAGTATTTTATATCCATAAGTATTTCATCTTTAGACCACTAACGTTCCAACATAATACCAATCGACAATAGAAACCCCATAAACGGCTCGCGTAATATTTCCTTTCCCTTGTTTAGCCTTTAGGCATGAGGGCTTATTACTAATTTTATTTTTAGTGTATATATGCACTTCTTTACCATTATTTTCAAAACATATATCTCCAGCTGCATTTTGAGTGATAGTCTGCCTTGAATCACCATAGTCAATATGTTCGGCTGGGGCATTACCTATGATGATTAATTTAGGGTTTAATGCCTCTAATAAATCATTTGGAACAGCTCCTGATTTGCGACCATGATGTGGTTGAAATAATATGTCAACCTGTGGTATTTCGGTCTTATATTCATCATAGTAGGCTTGTTGCATTTCCGTTTCCAAATCCCCCATCCACATATAAGTAGCACCATTTTCTATGCCATATGTGAAAATCGGGCAAATATTATTTACCGCTTTACCTTCGGAAACAAGTTTAAGAGCCTGCTTAAATTTTTCGTTTTTCAAATCTGGCCACATAAAATTTATTCCAGAACACCCATTCTCACCATTTGTTTCATTAAGCCAAGCACGTCTAATACCACGCTTAATGGCAAAATTTTTATTAACAAGTAGCCAGTGATAGCGAGTCAAACTATCATCGCTATCATCTTTCGGATGATTATTATCTACTGCGTAAAAATTTGTAATTTCCCAGCTATCATCCAAATATTCTATACCTGCTATATGATCGTTATCTGGATGTGTTGATATAAAACGACAAACTCTGCCAGCGGACTCATTTTTGATCTCTTGTATAATTTCATCTTTACGTGCATTATTCCCATCGCCATCTTTTAGATAGCAATCAATAACCGTAAAATTTTGGGAGTCATGCTTGATATAGAACATATCCCCTCGAATATCTCCCTCTGGAAATGAATAAGACTTTACTATGGACATACTCTTATTATTTAAATGTTTATACTTGAAGATGACAAACTATCTGACAAATGTCTTTCTATAATCAAAGACTGACAAAAAGGAATACTTCATCCCGAACAGCACATCCGCCACTTTCCTGAAGTTGTCCCCAAAGCCCTCATTAATCGTTTTAACGCAACACCTTAAAAGAAAGGGCCTCATGCCCTTTCTTTAACACTACAATGATACAATTCTCTACAGCCTCCACGGCAAAAAACAGGCCACCGGGCCTCAATCCCCCCCCCTAATACTCCCTCAGCACCACCTCGAAAGCCTCCGCGTACTCCATTCCCCACTGTCCGCCGCGCATAGCCGCCAGCCCAGTAATATACTCATCCGACCGCGGATGCGGATAAGGCCTCATAACGCCCCTGTACATCGAAAGCGCCATGCACTTCGCTTCCACACCATCCTTCCCCACCTCGACATAACAATTCGGCCGGAACAAATTCATAGCAGCATTGACAGCCCACTCAGTACAAGAAGGCACCTCCATATACCAGAACTCCCTCACGCGCTTCACCTCCGGACGACGCTGGAACAACCTGATTGCCTCCTGACAAGCCATCGAAGTCTGCAAATGATCATTATTCGTATCAGCCTGGTGATGCGTAATAATCACATCCGGCTCACTCTCCCTAATCGCAGCCTCGATAAACTGCACCAACTTCAAGTGCGACACAGTGTTCATCTCAATGTTCGGGAACGTCCCCTCAAACTTCCTCTTGACCCCCAAAAACGAAACCGCCGCATCCGTATCTCCCTCCAACTCCGCATCCGAAGGTCTGAACGCCCGCGCCTCCGCCTCGGTACACATTATATAAACATCCACCTCGTCTCCATCGTGCGCCCACTTCCAAATAGACGCCCCCGCACCCAGGACCTCAACCACTATCAAATGTTTATTGTCAATGCCTAAGTAACCCCCACCAGATAACACCACCACTGCCTCCTCAACGACTCCAAATACTCCTCATGCAAATAATAAAACCTCCTCATAAACACCACATACGCCACAGCCAAATAAATCCAATGCCAAGCCACAAGCGAAAGCCCGCTACCAGCCTCCAGCACAGGACAAAGACAAACAAACCCGAACGACACCGCCAACTGCAACAACGCATAGAACGACGCCACCTTCACATGCCCGATCTTCAGCTCATTCGTCATCAGCTGATAAACATCGGGGTCGACGTCCCGTCCTCGGCGGATTTCGATGTTCGCCGAGACGCACTTCGAGATGCCCTCCCTCGGCAGATTATAATTTCAGAATACGTTGATTATCAACACATTACAAAATACATCATCTTTGTAGAACCATTGGCTGATCATCGTGGTGACGCCTCTGGTTTTTGTAAATAGAGTCCTGTGAAATATCAACGACTTCAGGTGGCGAAGCCAGAGATGCGGATACTTTGGCTTCTGAAATTAATAGATTAATTACCCCGTCTTTGTCAATACGATATCCCAAGGCATCGAAGCCTCTCCCTGGCATATCATATCTTTCACGTGTTGATATATTTTTTAGCGGTATTATGAAGCGCTTTTCTTCTGGCAATCTTTCCTCAAAATAATATGTTGTGAGAATTTCGCCCAAGTCGCTCCTATAAATATCTCGTAGAATAGTTGGGGTATGTCCATCTTCACGTGCAGGATCAACGTATGTTGAATTTGCCCGGATTATTCTAAACAACTCTTTTGTATCGAGCCCACAGTTTAGTTTTTCTGCATTCTCTAACACTTCCTCATTGATATGCGATCTCTGTGCAACATATTTTGCTTCAAATTTGTCTATGAACGCATCAAAGACCTCGATATTAAAGCAATCAAATCTATCCATATTTCATCTTCAGGCAAAAACAACCATAAATGTACAACAATTCCCTGAAATAACATATTTTTGTAGGAGTCCACATTTCTGCCCTCTACAAAAAATTCTTTCCTGTACTCTTTAATACGATATCGTTTTTGCAGAAACACTGTCACAATGTGGTATATGAACACGTTCCATTAGCTCCTTTGTCAAATTCTTATTAGATTTGCCCGATGTCTCGCCAATAAAATAGAAAACTCCTGCTATTATAGCAAACAAAAAGGCAGAAACGACCCCCGCACATACACTAACGAAAAACGTCCTCCAATTTCCTGGAATACAATCTTTGATTTCATTTTTATAATTACGAACCATTTCGTCCTCAAAATGCCCCAATTCTTCATTGGCTATGTTCGCCACCGTTTCCGAAAGAAGAGCCTCTGCTTGGTTACGATAATTATTCAATTGACTTTCCGTTGTCGAAGCAGCAAAGAACGAATTATATTCATATTGCGTTGGCTCTCTATTATTATCTTCCTTAATTTTAGAGATAAACTCTATCTTGTGCTGTTTATACATGCCGTATGCTATTAAGCCCAAGACATCGTCTTCAGACGTAACAAGCTTTTCGTAGATGTAATTATACTGATTTTCCATAACACCTTAGCGCACTACCTTTTCATAAGCCTTACTCGCTTCTTTAGCAATATCCTCACGGGAAAAAGTCATCATACAAACTCCAGCAACAGTACGACGACGCACTGATACATTTCTACCATCAATGGAAACGCAACGGCTCTGCCCGCTCATCGTTGCAGCATTCCCTCTTCTTACACTTTCTTTAGAAATAACCCTTGTCATTTTCATATAATATCCTTTATCTTCGCTAAAATCGCATAGCAAATGTAGCAAAATGTCCGCACAAATACAAACGGTCCATCCGAGTCTTCAGTACATTCCCTCACCCACATCCTCTCCAACTCTTCCACTTCAACCACCTTCCCCTCACGCCACAATAATATTTCATCCAACTCGCGCCCTCACCCAATTCCTGCCCCACCAGCCTCCCAGAATAATTCTCCCCACGATTTAGGTCAATGCCAATTCTCTTTTTGAGGTATTGTTTTTCTACTTCATTCTGCCGTTCTCATGGTTTCTTCTAAATCCGAGAATCTAACGACTCGTGACATTACTCAAAAGCCAAATTCCCTACGACACACTAATCTTCTTAACATAAAAGACCTTCTTGAAAGCATTACCGAAAATATTCATGATTACCCAGAAAGTAGCACAGACTGGATTCATTTCCTCGGCGATATGGAATAGTGGATAATGTGCCCAAATGCGTTTGTATAATGGCTTAGGGGTAATTGAAACAGCACGACGACGATATCGAGCCAAATTCTCTTTCAGCAAATAACACGGAGACTTCTTCACCACTTTCAGCCACATGGCCGTATCATTATTCTTCTTCACATCTCTAATCTGTATGAGGCCTATCTTCTCTGCATCATACATCACCGCCAAACACCCTGGCCAACAGCAAGCATACATATCAAACTCGGACACCTTTTTCTTGCCAGACACATACACACCCAAGTCCTTCCCCTCCTCACTCATCTCGGTATATTCATGATATGTAAAGGCATAATTGTTCTCTACCATAAACTTCAACTGATGCTCCAGTTTGTCAGGCAGCCACAAATCATCCGAATCCAGAAAAGCAATCCACTTACCCTTGGCTCGACGAAGGGCATTATTGCGTGTAATGGCGGCACCTGAATTCTTAGGATTACACTCATATCTAATACGATTATCCGCTTCGACAAAGGGCTTTACGACCTCTTTAGTATTGTCTTTAGAGCAGTCATCCTGAATAAGAAGTTCCCAGTTCCGATAGGTCTGCGCTTGAACACTTCTGATAGTTTCAGCAATGAAATCAGCACATGCCCATGTTGGGGTTATTATTGAAACTAATCCGTAATCTTGCATAGACTATTTCTTCTTCAATGGAAAATCCTTGATATCAAACTTAGACCCGAGCACTCTGTTAAATTCCGGCGTATAGAAATCCATGAAGCCACCCTGCGAGGTGAAGGTCAATTCGCCAAAGTATATTTTTCCGTCAATGTTATATAGGTCAACACGAAGCTCTGGGAAACCCTTTGACAGTTTCTCAGCAATCTCCACCATTTTATCAAAGTTCTTAGGCTTAGGGATAATGTCACCTCTCAGATAGTCCGAATTGAATACAGAAAATTCCGGATGTGGATTCCAGTCCATGTCGTAGGTCATCACATGGGCACTGTTGCCGCCTGCACTACGATCATTACATATCCATGTGTAATAGCACTTACCATTAAAGCACCACATCTTATAGTCAGTCAATGATGTAGCACCCTTTTCTAAAGGCAAAACTTCTTCTGCAATAACACACGGCGTCATGTTCTTATAATGAGGTTCCGCATGAAGCGCGCCGATATTCTTACGATGCAACCATTCTCCTATCAGTTCTATATACTCAGCTTTCTTCTCCGGAGTAAGATCCGCCTTGCGTATAATTTTGTTTGTACCCTTACCGTCTCCATTGTTAGCCTTGATGATAAAAGTTTCCGGAAGCAAATCAAAGTTCACATCCTCTTTCTTATACCATGTAGCATAGAGTTTCACCAATGTGTCACCCAGACCTATTTTTTCCACATAGTCTCGTACAGTTCGCTTATCAGCTAACTCAGTCCATTTAGAAGTGTCCGAATACAACTTTGCCCACAGAATTTTCTCATTCAAATCTTGTGGATTCTTCAAGTTCAGAGATTTCTTAAATACATAACGGTAACGAATCTTCAGCAGAGTCTCGGGAAAATGATTACCCATAAACTCTGTAAACTTAATCAACGGCCAGAATAATATTCTGCCAGATTTGCTTAATGTTGGATGAAATGCCATATTTTATTCTTTATTCTTTATTCTTTCTTATTTCAAAATTTTTCTTTTTATATAGTCTTTCAGTAGATTATTTCCCAATGTAGGATGTTTAATCATATTATTGATAATATATCTGTGATTGGCTTTCCTGTAAGCAGCATAGTTTCTGCTTATTTCCGCATGATATTGCTCTGAGTTATCTTCTCTCTTAAGAACTTCATTTAAGTAGGAAAATCGCCATTCAGCTGGTATTTTGGTTTCATCTACTACAACAGGAGTACAGTCGTTCTCAATATGTATATATTCTACAAATGGTAGTTTCGTATCAAGGTCAAACTTAACTATTGCACCTATTTTTGTAGGTTCCCAAGCCATTTCAAAAACGAAGTTGCCAAGTGAATAGAATATATATTTACCATTATACTCCTCATAGCCTTGAAGCACATGAGGGTGCATACCTATTATAAGGTCAAAACCAGCATCAATCAGCTTGTTGCGTGAATATTGGACGTTTCCTGATGGCACGGAGTTACATGCTTGTGTGCTTCTACTGCCTTTCTATGTGTAGGTAGATTGGGCTGACCGATATTTAAGCAATAAATTTCCATGCCTTTATCTTCGGCTTTATATGCAATGGCGCTATTCCCGTATAGGGGATTGAGGAATTTCAAAACCCTTTTGTGATATTTGAAGTTCTGTATTTAAATTTTTCATGTTTAACGATTGCTGATATTAAAAATACGACGGACACCACCTATGACACATTGCTGATGTTCTACTCCATATCTGAAATTAAACTCAACGAGGATAGCTCCGTTAGTCGTTACTGCGATATCAAGCGCTATATCATTGAAATCAATAAGTTTATTTGCTATATCTTCTATTTGTTTTTTTATTGTAAACCAGTTTTCTATTTTTGTGCCAACAAATGAAAATCCAGAATCAGGATGGCTGGTTATCTCTCCACCTCCATGTTCAGCAGTTGCTCTTTCTGCAAAAGCACCAGTATTTAAGTCTATTTTAATAGATAATCCTCCTTGTGCACTATTGTCAACTTCTTTTCCATAACGACCCATGCGAAGAATACAAGTCTTCACTACCATCTTGCTTCCTTCTTTTTGGACAACAGTTCTAATGGTATTTACACTTGAACTATTTATAGCCATAAACTGGTCACATTGAATAATATTTTCTTCTACAATATATAGTTCGTTGTCTAATAACGCTTCGTGCAAACTATTTATAGAAGGTATTTGTTGACCATTAAGTACATACGATTCATTATAACGTTTCAATACAATGATGCCTGCACCTCCACAATTGCCTGTTGGTTTAAAGAAAAGCTTATTTCCCTTCTTGCCCAAACATTCTGCAATAACAGTATTTAAGTTTATTTCCTTATTCTGAAAAAGGTTCGTACATCTGCCATTTTTTACAACTGCAACTACCTTTGCAGTTGGAATATTCCTTTCCTCAAAGAGGATTGCTTGGGTTAGTTTGTCACCATATTTAATTGTATCAATGCCTTTATGGTGCTTTTCTATATTTTTATGAAAATAATAGGTAGGTACATAATCAAGAATCTCATCATCAGTCAGATGCTTGTACTGAAGTCCATAACGATAGTAATGAAAAGTTCCCAAATGCCAATAATCCTTCACAAGTTTTTCTTCCTGTTTAATTTTTTCTGGAGTTTTAAGTAGAGTTGGATTATTAACCTGTCTCTGATAGTCTATCTCTTTATGCCATTTGAACCACTCAAACCAATAGAATATCCACTTGTTTTTTTTGAGCTGTCGAAAAACCGCTCTTCTTATATATGCTGAATTCATGTTATTTTACGTTTATTACCTCATCAATAATTTCTTTAGTTATATTCCCAAAAACAGGACCGTTTGCTATTTGGTGAAAAAACAGACCTCCATAAGCCAAGTTTGCTTCTATAAGGATAGGTTCCCCTTCTTCTGTAATGCTTAAGTCCCATGAAGTAAGACGAGAGAAAGATGTTATACGAGGAGCAAGTTTGCAAACTAAATCCTTGCATTTATCAAAATTAGGGATTACACTATCTGAGAATACAGCTCCTGAAGTAGGATGAGTATTCTCAAACTTTTGTCCTGTCATATAATTATATGCACAATTCTTTAATCTTCCTTTTTCATCAATACCACAGAAAACACCACCTGAATGTCCATTATCTACATTACTTCCGTTAGCTCCCATACGAATAATAGCCGATAGTACTCTAACTTCACCATGCCAATTCAGTGTCAGTATTCTAATAGTATTAATACTTGTAGGGTGAAGTTTTGCTATTTCAGAGTGTTGCTTTACACATTCCTGTATAACAAAGTCATAATCTTTTTTCAGTATATTTTTCAAGATTTCCAACGATTTCTTTGAATTGTCGTTTTCCTAGAAATATATACTTTCACCTCCATTAGCATTAGTACTCTTTTTTACCACTACTTTACCTATTTCACCACAAGCTAAGAGAACTTCTTTTTCTGTTATCAATTCATATGAAGCAGAAATAAATTGACCATTTTCTTTTCTGGCTACAGTTTTTGGCTGATTGACATCTGAAAATAAAAGATCATATAGATTTTTGTCATCAATATATCTGCAATCTATTGGCTTGTTAAAATATGGATCAACAATGGTGTAATATAAATCATCTGGTATATACCTTGAATCCACCTCGTCGTGTCCTGTTTTATACAGTTCAAAATATTTATAGTTAAGTTTTATCCCTCCCCATAAATTTTTGATGTTCTGTATTTCCTTTGCAGTTAAGGGGGTGAACATCTTTTTTTGTTTTAACTCTAAGTCTGAATCTTTTTGACGAGACTTTCTAGTGCCCCAAACACCAAGGGCTTCCCAATATTTTAATAAACTCATATTTCTTTCTATTACTTATATAATCCAATTTCCTTGAACAAATCTATTGAAAGAACTTTCTTATAGTCATACTGCTGAATGTATTCATTGCAGTTCTTTT
>ERZ1032078.366-NODE-366-length-17524-cov-31.771023_pt1 | contig 17524 bp, 11 predicted proteins | sample MGYA00517101_ERZ1032078 | MGnify/ENA primary metagenome ERZ1032078 (study PRJEB33719, sample SAMN04261301) | wastewater metagenome | biome: rural village; feature: human; material: feces | host: Homo sapiens | place: El Salvador | collected 2013-01-14 ... | reverse complement strand
ATGGCTTCTATATGACATTGGCTATCCAGACTCCTACCAACAATGGTACAAGAACTGTTGAAGGTACAGACGGAACAAAAACAGCTTCAACTGAAGAGCAGACTGTAACCAAGGGTACATTCTTCTTAGTTGACCAGAATGGTTATGTTGCTTTCAGCCGCAACGTAGATAGCTCATCTAAAAATGAAGATGAAAAATGGAATGGAGCAACCGAGTCACAGACAGGCACTAAGCTCATTAACATCAAGGTTGATAAGGTAGCAGCAGGAACAACCTATAAGGTTTACTTCTTGGCAGGTGATAACCAGGTTCCTGCAAACACAAACCCTACAACATACGTATTTGAAGCAGCCTCAAAGTTTGCGAACCCATTTGCAACAGCTAATAACTTTGCTATGTTCAACCAGAACGACGCAAATGTTGATGGTAATGGATACACCGTTGTTTTCACCAAAGATAATAAGGACAAGGCAAACCCTGCAACTGTAAAGTACACCAAGGGTTCTGTAGTAAAGGAGAAGGCTCCGATTGCAATTGAGCGCATTACCGCTCGTATCGACGCTCCTACTTCTGGTGTAACAAATATCACTGCAACTTATAGTGGTGAAAAAGAGCTTACTGAGCCTGTAAAGGAAGCAATGAAGGATGCAAGAAACAAGGTTAAAGGTATCACATTGAGCAGATATGCGATTGTAAACCTGACCAACAAGGCTAACGTTATGCAGACTTGGAGCAATAGTGCACTTTCTATTCCTTCTGGTATTACAATGTGGCAGCCAACAACATCATTTGGTGGAGAAAAGCTCTTTGCAGACGGTGGTTTCACAACTGTAGCTGCAACTGCACACAATTACGTATTTGAGAACACTTCTACAAACCCTACAAAGATGTACTTCGAGTATAAGGTTACTTTGGATGAAACAAAGTTTAAGAACAAGGCAGGTGAGGTTATACCAGCAGACTTTACAGATGGTACATTCTATCGCTACAACAACATTATCTTCACAAGCTTTGCACAGATTTTCAATCAGTATGCAGATGTTACTGATATCTTTGGAACAGGTAAGGACGCTGTAGCAATGAAGAATGAATTGAAGGCTATTCTCGATAAGTCAGCAGGCGCAGAAAGAGAGACTGCTTTGGAAAACTTCCGCAAGACATACGATATCGAAGTATTCGATAAGGGTTTGACTTACTACCGTCAGAACATCGTTGACAAGAACCTCTTGACAACAGGTCTGCCATTAATCCAGCGCAACACCATCTACAAGTTGACAGTAAACAATGTCTTCAATATTGGTGCACAGGTTCCTAATGGTGAGGATGAGATTGACAAGAAGTCTTTGTTCTACCTCAGCGTAACAGTTTCTGTTAACCCTTGGGTTCTCAACACACAGGGTGTTGAGTTGGGTGACTAATCCCAATCACTTCGCTTAATCGCAGAAACAGAAAAAAGATGAATGCTCCGGGGATGCACCCCATCCCCCGATCTCAAGATAATTCTTGAAACAACAATACTCTCAATCTCCCGGGGGCTACCCCGCCTCCGGGAGATTAAAAAAGAAAAAGATGATATTTGCCGCCAACAGATGGCGGGAACCCCTATCGTGCTGAATCAGCACCACTCAACAAGAAAAAAAAGATGCCGCAGGCTACCCCACTTCTTACGCCCTACGGCACACTAGATATAAGTATAAGTAAAAGAATTAATAAAATACAAACGATATGAAACATTTCATCATCAAAAACGGTTGCAAAGTGGTTTGTATCTCAGCCATCGCACTCTCTTCGCTTTCATCATGCATGAAAGACGATATGACGAATTGTCCTGCACCAAAGGTGTCGCTCAAGTTCGATTATACATATAATGTTGAGAACGCTGATGCCTTCTCCCAGGAAGTGAAAAACCTCAACGTCTATGTTTTCGATAAAAACGGTAAATACTTCGATACCTATACGCAGTCAGCCGACAAATTCGAAACGGGTCACAGCATGGACATCACAGACTTACAGGAAGGCAAATACACCTTCGTCTGCCTGGCTCGTGACAAGAAACCTACAGGTAGCAGAGCCGACGGTGACGACGAGATGGAGTTCAGCTTCACCCAACTCACACCAGGTGTTTCTACCATCAACGACCTGCAGGAGGAAATGGGAAAGAAAGACGGAGAGGCTTCTGTCAACAGCAAGAAGTTCACCGCTCTCTACACAGCCCAGACATCTCTCGACTTCAAGGGAAACAAGGACACATCCGGCGAACTCAGCTTGATGAAATGTACCAAGGCCTACCGCATCGTGATGCTTCCTTACGATAACGACCAGCAGGGATTTGTGGCAGAAAACTTCGACGTAAGAATCAAGGGATCGGCTGCTCTCCTCGACTATAAGGGCGACAAGGTAAAGGATGCAAACGGCGTAGAACAGAACAAGCCGATTACCTACGTGCCTTACAACGAGAAACTAGTGGTTAACTCCAGCGGCAATACCCAGGTAGAAGGTGAAGAAATCGACAAGGCTCTGGTTTACGACCTGTCTTCTTCCAGAATGTTCGAGCGCAAGGACGATGTAAGCACCCGCAACACCGAAAGTAAGGAGTACGACGACAAGCGAATCGTAATCACCGACAAGCGCACAGGCAAGGTAATCTTCAACCACTCACTGCCATGGTTCCTCGCTCTCTGCGGCGAGCGCACCGACAAGGGCTGGGAGGATCAGGAATACCTCGACCGCCAGGATCACTACACCCTCGTATTCTACGTTCCAAGTCCAGGTTCCGACTACCACATGGATGCTAGAATCAAGGTAAACGGATGGGTTCTCAATCTGCAGAATGCAGACCTCGGAGCCAAATAAGGAAACAGTGCTACCCACACTGTATAGAGAGAAAGAAAAGTATAAGTATAAGTAAAAGATTAAAAAGATGAAACGCTATAACTCAACTTTGACCAAGATGACACGCCGGCTAGGCATGGCTATCGCAGCCTTGCTCATGTTGAGCACAATGGCATCTTGCTCAGACCAAGATTCGCAGGCACCTGCAACTGGCGATGAAGCTTACCTCAACCTGAGCTTCTCTACCGCCAGCAACACGACTTCCAGAGCAAGCAGAGCTGAGGACATCGGAAACAACGAGACTCAAGCTAATCCTACCGCTGAGAGCGACATTCATAGCATCAAGGTATGGGTGTTTAAATCAGAAACAGGAGCAAGCGCCAATCCGATTGCTTACAAGGAAGATACACCATCTGCTGTTGACGGTAAACCCGTCAACGGCAACTACACGCTGAACTTGAGATTCTTGCGTAAGATCAACGGTGAAGAACTCAAAAACATCGACCTCTATATTCTGGCAAACTCAGAGAGTACCAATATGGCTGACAAGCTGAAGGGCAAGGATCTCCGCAGCATCACCCGAGCAGACCTGCAAAAGGTAACCTTCGATGATCCATTCGGCATTACAGCAGAAGGCAAGGCTCAGACTACAGAGGTTCCTAACGGCAAGGGTCTCCCTATTTCCCGTGCCATTACCAATATAGAAATAGCCAAGCACGTAGCTGATACTGAGATTGAGGCAAAGGACAACGGAATTTCGATTCCTCTGGTTCGCGCCGTTTCCAAGCTTCACTTCTATTTCGCCCGCAAGACTGGTGAAGATGCCATGACAGAAAATGTGAAGGTAACAAGAATTGAAATAGATGAAAACATCTTCCCTACAGCAAGCTATGTCTTCCCTGATGAAGAGGATTATGCAACTGCTGATGCCAACAAGGCTGCAACAAGCAATAAGTACGGAACTCCTTCTTATGTTCCTACTCTCCTCAAGCTTGATGGTGTAGAGAATACCGGAATCAAGGCGGTAACTAATCCGCTTGCTTATCAGCGAGGAGAAACCGAAACTGCTCAGACTTATATGAACCGCATGAATACGGAAATCGGTGAACATAACTTGAGCTATCTTCGTGAAACCAACAAGCCTATCACTGGTAAGATTTACTATCAGTTGGCTGAAGGCGGCAGCGAAAAACATCAGGAATTCAAAATTCCATCCAGCGGCAACGCTATCCGCAACCGAGAGCTCGTAGTTTACGGCTACTTCCTCCAGGGTGGAGCCCTCTGCCTCGACTGGCAGGTAATGCCTTGGAACGTGGTATCTTCCGAAATCAGCTGGAGCAATGTAAATTGCCAGATGTTTGCTTGGCATAAATCATCTCCAAGTGCTACAACGGGTGATGAAGAAGGAAAATTCTGTCTGGTAAACTATCCAAGATATGAAACTAGCAAGCACAACTCTCTAGTAGCTACGTCTTCAGGAGCAGCCTTCTACTTCAAGGTAGATGGTCCTACCGGACTGGTTTGGAAAGCTCATCTCACCAACCCTACAGAGTTTGCTTTCAACTATGCCAAATCTACAGAAAGCACCAACTGCGTTTCTACAGGCATCGCCCGAACTGCTCCTTATCAGATCAAGGTAGAAGCCTTGAAACCATGGACAGAAGGAACTTCATTTGATCAGTTGACTGCTTGGGCAAAAGCAAAGGGCAGCAATCCTGTATTTACCGATCTCTATGTAACCGTATCGCTGGATGGAATCCATGAATACGAAGTGGAAATCAACCCAAACGATGCCGGAGGTATGTACAAGAACGGAAGAAAGTTCGCAGGAACCAACACCCGCATCCGTATCTTCCAGCTGCAGGCCTTCAAGGATAAAGGCTACGATGATCTTCAGAAAGAAAGTGGACATTATACTAATTATTTAGAATAAGGAGGGCAAACAATGAAAGCAATATCAAAATACTTTGCGATGTGTGCAATCGCCCTCTTAGGGCTTGCAAACACATCTTGCATGAGCGATGATATGGACGGCACACCGAGTTGCGACTACGATGTAGTGCTGGAATATAAAGTAGGTGGTTCTGCTACTGAAACCCGTGCAGCTGTTACCCGCGCAGAAACTGAGGTTGGAAATGAAGATCTCAATGAAAACAAGATCAATCGACTCGACCTCTTCGTTTTCGATGCAACCGGAAATCTCGTCAAGAGTCTTCCTCTTACAGATGTTCAGGGCAGTCCTACTAAAGATTACAAGCACAAGAAGTTGGAAAGCAACCAGCTGAAGCGTTCGGAGATTACAGGCAACAAACTCTATCTGGTGGCAAACCTGGATAATATCAGCGGCATTACAACATTGGATGGATTAAAGGCTGCCACCATCAACAAGGCAGCCACCTTCAATCCCAAGGCACAGCAGACCTCATTCGTGATGGATGCCAAGATGGAGGAGACGAAACAGATTGTGAACGGAACGATTCACATCCAGTTCCAGCTGAAGAGAGCGCTAGCCAAGATTCGCCTCAACGTACAAGATGACAAGGGCAACACAGTAGCTCCTACAGAGTATGCCTGCCAGTTGATACACTACGCAGCAGATGGTTCTATCCTCGCCGACGGCAACATCACCGACAATGCATTGAATAAAGATGCAGCAGCCAGCAGCAAGGTAACTGTTCCTGTCGTAACACAAAACAACAAGGCTGTGTTCTACTCATACGCCAACAGTTGGATTGACAAGGACAAGAAGCCGTATGAAGAAGAGCCAATCGATGTCAGCAAGCAGACCTATATCCTGCTCAAGGCAAAATTCAACAACAAGGATTACTTCTACAAGGTGCCGGTTAACAAGCGCCTCTTCGAAGGCAACGATGCCACAACAACAGATTGGGCAAACTACGAGCCTCTCTATCGCCTCGACCGCAACACCATCTACGACGTAACAGCCAAGGTGGACAGAGAAGGAGGCAGTGATCCTGAGCATCCGGCAGAACTGAAAGTCTTACCAACAGTATTGCCTTGGGAAACAGGAGCAGAATACACCTTCAACGATGCTATCTCTATCAAGACCAACATCGAGAAGAATGGCGAGAACAGTAGTAAGATTGCATTCAACGATGCTACATTCGGACCAAAGATCTCATTCTCAGAGATGAATACCAACGGCAAGAGCTGGGTACTCCAGACAGATAGCCCAGACTACGGATTCATTTATGCCGACAAGGTAAAGGCTAATGGTTCTTACGATCTGGCTGACGTAATGACCGTGATTACCGGCAACGGCGCCACTACAGAGGTTAAGCCTTTCTATGTGGTTCCAAGATCGGTACTCGACTATACCCAGCGTGACAACTATACCTGCCATGTCTATATGGTAGCCTATAGTCCAAACATGAAGGTGATTATCAATGCCCCTTCTGATGGAAGCGAAGGTACAGCCACAGGAACGGGAACAAAGACCGATATGGTTTTCACCCAAGTAAAGTAAACTAAGAGATATAAACAACTATAAATGACAAACATCATGAAAACGTTGAATATATATAAGAATACGACACTGGCACTTATGGCTCTCACCATGGGATTATCCCTTGTGGGTTGCGCAGAAGACTCTGAGCTCATCTATCAGGGAGCTCAGCAGTTGAGCGTGAAGCCTCTCATCCTTGACAACAAGGTTTCGAGAGCAACTACCGCTTCTGACGCAAACCTCAACGAGGATAAGCTCTATAATTTCAACATCAAGATGTTTGGTGAATATAATGAGTGCAAGGTAGATAAGACTTTCACTGACGGCTTGAAGAGCGGCGAGGAGAAAGTGATTGCTCAAAATAACTGGAAGGTGGAGAATGATCTGCAGGAAGGTAATACTTACAGCGTGAAATCTGTGGCTAATGCCACAGGTTCAGGCAATGTGCAGACCGACGAGGATATCTGGAAGCCATACGATGCTACCAACAACAGCAACAAGATGTTCCTGATGAGTAGCGAACAGAACTACCCGGTAACCAAGGAACCTACACAGACCATTCCAGTTAATCTGGCTCGTGCTGCTGCCAAGATAGCCCTTACCATTCATGTTGACGTAGAAGGTTATACAGCTGGTCAGGCAAAATGGCAGTTGAAGAACTACAATGCCAAGACTACTATCTTTGGCAACAATACAGAAACTGAGTTGAAGGATGGTGAAATGGTGGAAGCACAGGGTGGAAGTGGCGAATATACCGTAACCACTTACAGCTATGCCACTCTGTGGACAGACGATACCAATGCGCCAGCCATCTACCTCCAGGTTCCTCTTACAGCCGATGGCAATACGGAGATGAACTATTACAAGATTCCTGTCCGTGACCCTAAGGCTACCGGTGAGGATGCCAAGAAGCTGAACCGCAACACTATCTATACCATTGATGCAAAGATCAACAACAAGGGCGGTAGCTCAGAGATTGGTTACATCACTGCTGGTAAGGTTGTCTATGATGTTCTCCCTTGGTCGGATGGCGGTACTACTGATATCGATGCCAATACTTCTTATCTGATGGTGACTCCAAAGGTTGTCTATATGAAGAATGTAGATAAGGATATGAGTGTGACTTATAAGTCTTCCAGCCCAGTGACTATCGTTAGCAAAAAGGTGTACTACATCGATAATGAAGGAAATACTGAAGAGTATTTTCAGGGATATGCAGAAAAGTATGGTAGAGACCGGTTCTACCCATACCCAACCAAGATTGAACTGCAGAATGAAAAGGATGGAGATAACCTCGGTGGTAAGATCGTCATTAATTCTCCTATCCCGAAGAATCGCTTCTCCAAGTATATCGTCTTGACATTGAAAAATGCTGAGGGTAAAGATGCAACTGTAAAATACAAGCAGTCACCTCTGATTGAAACCCAGAACTTCTTCGGAGACTATTCTTCTAGAAGTGAAGATAATTGGGCATACCGCACAGCAGAAGGTCAAAATGTCACAGAATACCGATACACCTATGATTATGATGGTGGATATTTGGCAAAATATTACGATAAAGGTTCTGGCAATATCTATAGCTTTTATTATGGATCTTGGCGAGATCTGTCTTTAACAAACAACCGTATGTACATCATACAGGTATCCAGTACGAAAGATAGCAAATATAATATTGCGCATCCAAACATCGACAAATCTACTGGCTATACAAATGACGAAGTCGTATCTCCTGCATTTATGATTGCTTCACAGCTAGGAGCTGTACAATCGGGAACATTTAATCAAACCACAGCAAAGACGCATTGTGAAACGTACCGGGAAGTAAAGAAAGAGAACGGCAAACAAGTAATATATGATGGTTGGCGTCTCCCAACAAAGACAGAGATACAATTCATTGTTGACTTTCAAAAGGAATCATACAAGAATAATAAAGGTGAGACAAAACAACCAATCAAGCCAGTTTTGGAAGGAGCGAATTATTATACATTGAATAAAGTATCTGTAGCCACTGGTTATACGGGCTGGGAGGCTAGTGGCACTTTCATTCGCTGCGTTCGCGACCTCACTCCAGCAGAGGTTGAAGAGTTAGATAAACAAATGAAGTAATAACATTTAAGGAAGTTACGAAATGAAAAAGATAAAGACATATATCGGAATAATGGCAGCGCTGTTAACAATGTTGACAGCCTGCTCCGACAGCATGGTGGACAATGGCGTTCCTTCCAAGAATGAGATAGGCACGTATCAAGCCCACTTCACCATCTCCGTTCCAAACTACTCAAAAGTAGAGAGCAGAGTAGCTAACTTCGCAACCGAAGGTATTGCAAGCGCTAACGATATGAAGCTGCTGTGCTTTGACAAAGATGGTTATTTCCTGGGACTTGCCAGAGATCTGAATATCCAGTCTGTGGCAACCAATGAAATCAAGGATGATGGCGGATCGGACAAGAAGAACATCACCGCAACGATTCCTACGGGAACCGCCCGCATCCACATCATGGCGAATGCCACTGCCGACAATACAGTAACTACGGGCAACCAGGCGATTGATTTCAACAAGTCAGCAGAATGGATTGGAAGACATGAGAACAACCTCATGACCAGCTTCGATAACAGAAACAACAGTCTGCAGCACGACAAGATGGTGTATTGGGGTTATGTCAAGAAGAATACTCCTGAAGAAATGACAGAATTCCTCACCAAAGAAGTAGTGGCAAACAACGTGATCCATCTGCTCCGCAACCGTGCCAAGATTGAAGTAAACTGGGAGGATCCAAACATCAAAAACATCAGATATGCCCTGGGCAACGTGATGCAGCATGGTACGGTAGCTCCATTCAATAGAAAACAGGATAAGCTGACTTTCCCAGAAACCAATATGCTGACAGATGCAGCTGCATGGAAAGCAGAATGCACCTACATTACTCCATCGCTGGATCCTACAAGATGGCCTTCTGAAGGACAGAAATTCTCCGTAGGAAATGAAGAGATGTGGCCAAACAGCAGCAACCTGCCTATGCAATATACATTTGAGCAGGAAAACTCTTTGGAAAAGCCACTCAAGGTAATCATGGAGGTGACATACGAGGGCGGAGATACAAAATGGTTCCAGGTTCTGCTCCAGAACGAGGGTGTCCAGATTCCTGTCAAGAGAAACCATCTCTACCGAATCAACATCAAGAGATTGGGCAAGAATCTGGGTTACACAAACTCTTCTATGGCATACGATGGTACTCCTGCCAACAATCCTTGGATTACGGTAGAAGACATCATCCAGGAAATTTCTGATGGTACTTACACGATGAATATCGTAGATGGTACTTACCAGATGTTGACACTGGAATCAGCAAACAGCGAGCAGGTCATCGACTTTGAATACAAGGGTGAAGCTACTCAAACTGCAGCCGACTTCGATGTTTCCTGGACAGAGAACAAGAACTTCACAAAACTGGATGGTGGAAAGCTTCCTGTACCTACAGTACAGTATAACGCAGCAACCGGTAAGGGAACCATCACATACAAGATTGGTGATATCAGTGCCGGTGAATGTAAGACTGCCACCATCAAGCTGGTAGATAAGAAGCATGGATTGACCCGCAACATCCATCTCTACAGTATCAGCAATGTGGACTTCCAATTCCCATCTACCTTTACAATGGGTAAGGAGGTAACTTCAGAAGCCAAACTGACCTTCACAATTCCAAGTTACTATCCTAAGGAGTTGTTGCCAATAGAAATTGAGATTGCATCCAACGATGTGAACCCAATAGGCAGCGATGTAAAGGTAGCTTCTACATCAGAGGTTGATGGAGGCGCAGGCTGGAACTGTTGGTTCGTCACCAAGTATGAAAATCCAAGTGCAATTGGAGCTTCTCAAACCATCACAATGAAGAATGTACGTGCCGTAACAGGTAAGACTGGTAAATTCTTCATCAAGGCTAAGCACTACAATAGCAACAAGCCTTGGAAGGTGACAATCAACTACCAATAAAAAATTAGCAAAATACAAAAGTTAAGAATCATATATCAGTAAGAGAGGAGGGAAGGAAGTTGGGAATACTTCCTCCCCCCCCTTGTTTTAGTTATTATAAGACATTATTATCATTTACTATTATACAAATTTGCGAAGACTAGACTAGACTGGTCGTTGGAATTTTAGTTGCCGAGGTGACTCACCTTCTAAGATTCCACGACTTTTTTTTGTGCCCTGAAAGAACGCCTCATTCATAAGCATGCACGCCTCATTCATAGGCATACACGCCTCATTCATAGGCTCACACGCCCTGAAAGGGCAGAAGCTCCTAGCCCAGGGCATCGCCCTGGGGATAATGGCGATCAGCAATGCGCCCTGTAAGGGCAAAAGCTTTGTAATCATCTGGTTCTTTGAAGCTTTTGCCCTTACAGGGCGACAGGTTTGCAAACATAACTACCCAGGGCGATGCCCTGGGCTAGGAGCTTCTGCCCTTTCAGGGCGTATTGGTTGTGAAATGACACATCTCCCTAGGAACTTCTGCCCTTGCCGTCCCGACGGATTTGAAATCCGCCCACCAGCTGATATCCACTTGCACAACAGGTGTTGGGCGAGCGCATAACAGCTGATATGCAAGCGCACAACACCTGTTGTGCGGCTGAAGACATAGGCATCTCCGGCTTATACCGTTAATTCTTCCGGCAACAAGTAAAGGTAACTCCGAAGACTATTTACGTTAAACCGATGCAACAATGATAGTACTTACAAGGCACAATGATAGTACTTACAAACTGCAAAGACGTCACTGAGTGGTCGCTATGATAGTACTGACGAGGCGTAAAGCCGCTTGTAGCGCTTATTGCCTCACTATGGCACAACATTGCCCTTTACCAGGGCAATAATCTGCCATTGCCAGGCACAAAACGATACGTCGGGAGCTTTTTTTATAAAAGCACCACTCTCTTTTTTACTCTTCACTCTTCACCAAATCGGCTGAAACCCCGATAAACACTGGGGTTGCGAGAGGTGAAGAGTGACGCACCACTCTTCACCACTCTTCACCACTCTTCACCTGGATATTTTATTCATCGGATTACGCTGAGTTAACAGAGCATTCTTGTTCCACGGATTACGCACAGATTTTAAACGGAAGATCGACCTGTTCGGTTTTTGAAGAAAGTCCCACAGATTTGGCTTTCCCTTCGGCCGCCGATTTTCAATTCACAGATTTTCACAGATTTTCCGGGTGAAGAGTGGTGAAGAGTGGCGCACAACTCTTCACCCGTGCAAATTCCTTAGCTACAGATATTTACATCCTTTCGGTGAAGGGTGAAGAGTGTTTTTGAAAGTGGCTTGCTGTTCCGACGGATTTGCAATCCGTCGTATAAAAAGGTTCGACCTATCAAACCTGGGGATTTGCAATCCCCCCTATCGGAAACGATTTACATCTTTTTATTTACTCGATTGCGTTTAACCCTGTTCAAGTATTTTCTTGTCTGTCAAGAAATCTAAGAGTCCAACAGTCAATACTCCAAGTTCGTCCTCCTTGCGATGGATGTCATCACCAACAATAACAATCTTACGGAAGTGGTCATTGATTGACAATAACGGGCGTCGCTCTTGTTGTTCCTTCTCTGGCATCGGCATGTGGAAAGCCGACTGGATATACACTCTGTATGGAGGACGGTTTACCACAAAATCAACCTCCAACTGCTTTCTGATAAACTTGCCGTTCTCATCCTTACCACCAAGTTCAACCAATCCTACGTCCACATTATATCCACGACTACGAAGCTCATTATAGATAATATTTTCCATAATGTGCGTTTCCTCTTGTTGCCGATAGTTGAGAATGGCTGCACGAATGCCTATGTCTGCAAAATAGTATTTCGTCTCAGTACCGATATATTTTCTGCCTTTCACATCATAACGTAAGGCCTCTTCTATCAAGAAAGAGTCTTTCAGATAGTCAATATATTGTTTTATGGTGTCTCTTTTTATGGTTATCCCTTGTGCAGATTGAAAGGTATTGGCTATTCTCGTTGGATTGGTTGATGAACCAATGCCTGAGGCAAGCACACGTACCAACTCCTTCATTCCCTCAGGATTACGCAGATGGTTGCGCTCAATTACGTCACGCAGATAGGTGGTTTCATACAGACTACGCAAATAGTCAGTTTTCTTTTCTTCCGTTTCAAGCAAAGCTACCTGTGGAAGTCCGCCAAAGGTATAGTAATCCAGCCATGCTTTACGGATATCGCCACCAATGCCTTTGAAGTATTCGTCAAAGGTGAGAGGCCAAATGCGTATCTCGTCACCTCTGCCACGGAACTCTGTCACAACATCACTTGACAGAAAGCGAGAGTTTGAGCCTGACACATACACATCTACATTCCTCATGTGTGTCAAGCTAAGAATAACCTCCACAAATTCTTCTACCAACTGTACCTCGTCCAAGACTATATAATAAGGTTTGCCATCATCCACAACCTTTGAATCTATATAGTCGAGCAAGGCATCAGGCTTCCTCAACCGCCTGTTTCGGAAATCATCAAGTTGTATTTCGATGATGTGACTATCAGTCACCCCATGTTCCAACAACCAGTTATGCCAGATATCAAACAGCAGGAAAGACTTTCCACATCGTCTGACACCTGTTATAATCTTCACAAGACCGTTTCCACGTCCTGCGATAAGTTCGTCCAAGTATTTCTTACGTTCAAATATCATATTAGAGTACTATTTTTGATATTGGTATCACATTTTACACCGCAAATAAAGTTATCGTATGTCAATGAATTTATATCTACTATCATAACTTATCGGATTTTAAATTTTATGGTGGTGAGTAAATCATTCCACCTCTATTATTATAATTTTCCTTTATTTGCTGTGCAAAAGTAAGATTTTTCTGTGGATAAACAAAAATAAATTGCATTTTTCTGATGCATGATACTATATTTTCTCTTATTAAGTATCAAATTACATCTTTTTAATTGCCAAAAATGGAGCTTCGCTTACGGAATTTCAAACATTGCCCGATCTTACGCAAGACGCTTGAAAGTTCTGATGTAATCAATGGTGGTGCCGAGCTTTTCCTCTATCAGACTGGCTACCTTACCATCAAAAGCAGTGATGAATTTGGCTACTTCCTCGGTTTCCCTAATTAGGAAGTGAAACAGGCTCTCTACGAGGAAGGAAAAGGTATATTGGATTGGGGGATTACTTCATAGATTTTCTTCATCGGATAACGCTGAGTTAACAGAACATTCTGGCTCCACGGATTACGCACGGATTTTAAACGGATGATCGACCTGTTCGGTCTGGGGCCGAAACCACTTTTTTATGTCCCACAGATTTGGCTTTCCCTTCGGCCGCCGATTTTCAATTCACAGATTTTCACAGATTTCCCGGGTGAAGGGTGGTGAAGAGTGGTGAAGAGTGGCGCGCAGCTCTTCACCCGTTCAAGTTACTTAGCTACAGATATTTATGCCATTCCGGTGAAGAGTGAAGAGTATTTTTGAAACAGTACAGGTAGAAGTTTTTCAGGAAAAGTTTTGGAGATTAGGAGATAAAGTATTATCTTTGCCAACAGATTCAAAAACGAATAATCAAACTGAGTTATGATAGTAAGACCAAAGCGCATTTATCGCAAGCGCATACCATACGGCATGCAGAATTTTGAGGATATTATAGAAAGAGATTGTTACTATGTGGACAAGACTCCTTTCATCGAACAAATAGAAGAATCCAATATGTATTTCTTCTATATTCGCCCTCGCCGTTTCGGCAAGAGCCTTACCCTCTCCATGCTTGAGAATTACTATGACATCAACAAGAAAGACAAGTTTGAGGAAATCTTTGGCAAGCTTTACATCGGGCAGAATCCTACACCAGAGCATAGTACATATCTCATCATCCACCTCAATTTTGCCGAGGTGGCAGCAGGATTGGATGATTATAAGGATGGACTGGACAACCATTGTCGCCTTGTGTTCAATTTCTTCTGCGACATCTATGCACATCTTCTTCCTGCTGGTATCAAGGAAGGATTAGAAAAGTTAACAGATGCAGTGTCTCAACTGAGATTTTTGTGCCAGAAGTGTCAGGAGGTAGGCAAGAAGATTTATCTCTTCATCGATGAGTACGACAACTTCACCAACATGATTCTTGCCCATGAGGAGCATCTTATGAGGTATCGCAACCAGACCCACGGAGAGGGATACTTGCGCCAGTTCTTCAACACCATCAAGGGTGCGGCTGGCAATACTCTGGGCAGAGTGTTCGTCACGGGAGTAAGCCCTGTGACCATGGACGACCTGACCAGTGGATTCAACATCGGAACCAACTACTCGCTCTCACCTGACTTCAATGAGATGACGGGATTTACCGAGGAAGAAGTGAGAAAGATGCTGGATTATTACGGCAGCGTCCTGCCGTTCAATCACACCACCGATGAGCTGATCAAGGTGATGAAGCCTTGGTACGACAACTATTGCTTCGCAGAGGATAGATATGGTGAGACCACCATGTACAACTCGGTAATGGTGCTCAACTTCGTAGATAATTACATCCGAAGCAATTACCAAATCCCTAAGAAGATGGTAGAGACCAACATCCGTATCGACTATGACAAGATGCGAATGCTCATCCGCCACGACAAGGAGTTCGCCCACGATGCCAGCATCATCCAGCAGTTGGTGACCCAGGGATTCGTGACAGGCACGCTCAACGAGAACTTCCCTGCCGAGCGAATCAACGACCCAGACAACTTCCTCAGCCTGCTGTTCTATTTCGGCATGGTGACGATAGACGGAACATACAAGGGTGAGACCAAGTTCATCATCCCGAATGAGGTGGTGCGTGACCAGATGTACACCTACCTGCTCGACACCTACAAGGAGAACGACTTGGTATATGATAGATATAGCAAGGGTAAACTGGAGAGCAAACTGGCATACGATGGACAATTCAAGCCATACTTTGAGTATATCGCCGACTGCCTGAAGAAGTACTCCTCCCAGCGAGACAAGCAGAAGGGAGAGGCTTTCGTGCATGGCTTCACCTTGGCGATGACGAGCCAGAACAAGTTCTATCGCCCTATCTCTGAGCTGGACAATGACGGCGGCTATGCCGACATCTTCCTCTCTCCGCTCTGTGACATCTACAAGGACATGGTAGATTCATATATCATCGAGTTGAAATATTGCAAGAGCCAAACCACCGATGAGCAAGTGAAAAAGCTCTTCGAGGAGGCTTCAGCTCAAATCTCTCGCTATGCGGAAAGCGATATGGTCAGAGAGGCGGTAAAGACCACAAAGCTCCACAAGCTGGTGGTCATCTACCGCGGAGCGGAAATGGTGGCTTGCGAGGAGATATAATTACCGGAGAAGAATTACAGATTCAACAAATAATAAAATGATAAAATGATGAAAGCAAGACATATCTCTTATCTTATCGCATGCATGCTCATGTTATGCTGCCTGAATACCCAGGCGCAGAATGCATTCCCCTACCCTGCGCTGCCTGATACGCTGCGCAGCGTAGAACAGCGCGCTACCTACCTCAGCGAGCACTACTGGGACAACTATCAGTTTGCTGATACTACCCAACTGAAAAACGAGGAGATTACAGAACAGGGATTCGTCAACTTCATCGATATCCTCGCCCGTTTCAACGACGAGATCGCCCAGAAAGGCATCAGCGCCTTCACCGCCAAGGCTTACGCACAGAAGCCTGCCAAGGAGAAATTCGAGAGTCTGATAGAGCATTATTTCGACGACCCACAGTCACCGATGAGAAACGACAGGGTATATAGCTTCTTCCTGGCGGAAATGAAGAAGTCGCCTTACTTCGATGAAGCGGAAAAGGAACGCATCGACTTCAAGTGGAAGGCGGCACGGAAAAACCTGCCAGGCACCAAGGCTACCAACCTCTCCTTCAAGCTGGAAGATGGAAAAATACATCAGTTGACTGACTATCAGAATGAAAAGGTGATACTCTACTTCCATGATCCGGAATGCGAGAATTGCCACAAGGTTACGGCGTGGCTGAAAAAACAGACCATTCCTGCTGAATACAGAATGCTCAGAATCATTGCGGACGATCAGATAAGTGCTATTTACAGCATCAAGGCGATGCCTACGATTTACTTATTAGACAAAGGCAACATCGTGGTTTTAAAGGACTGTACGCCGGAACTGCTCATCAGCGTAATCAATAACAATTAATAAAAAAAAACTAGACTGGTCGTCTGAGCGACGCTCAACTTATTATCATTTACATTTACATTTACTATTATTCAATTACATTATTTAATTATTCTATTTACATTCTTTAATCACACTTTAAATTCACTTTCTATATTATATTTTCTATTCTACCTTATTTCGCCTTTGAAGAGTCGTAATGCATATTGAACTCCTCGCGAGTGTGGTCGTTTCTCTTCACTACGATCACATAGTCACCATCCTTAACTATTCCAACCTTCGCAACAAGTGTGAAATAACCATACTTACCAAACTTGCCGTAATCGCCTGTCTCGGTGATGATAATCTTGTTGCCAACTAACTGAGAGTCAAACTTGATATTTGTGCCCTCATCGAAGATTACATTCTTGTGAGTCAACTGCAACTGACCACCAGAAAGAACCTTGCATACCAGCTTCTCGTTGTTCTCACCATTGATGTTAGAGGTTTCATTTACCTCAGCACCGGTTGTCTGTGAATAACTGAGCAGTGAGAAGTTTGACTTTGTTGTAACGGTGTTGACACGTGTTGTTGTATCGCCCGTCAAATCATCGTCAGCCGCACTGCAGCTTACTAAACCCAATGCCATCATACAAGTGATGACCATTCCAAAAAACTTTTTCATATTTTATCATTTACTAATTGTTATTCAATCATTTAAACCTGGTCTCCTCTTACAAGCATCTGCGGGGTTGCAGTACTTCGGAAGACTTCCAATAATAACCTTTCGGTCTAAATCATCTTTTACAATATACAAATGATATACAAGAATATAAAATGTACTTCTTACATTTGTTCGGATGCAAAGTTAGAGAAAAAAGTAATACGCTCCAAACTTTTTAAGTTAAATAATATAAAGATACAGAACGTTTTCGCACACAACAATTCTGTTACGTAACAAAATGATAGAAAAGCGAAAGAAAGATGAAAGAAAAGGGCATTAAAAAAGCGGAAACCCCGAAGGATTCCCGCTATTATTTTGGGTTGATAAATCTCGAAGATTAGTCG
>ERZ1032078.363-NODE-363-length-17651-cov-6.389236_pt1 | contig 17651 bp, 18 predicted proteins | sample MGYA00517101_ERZ1032078 | MGnify/ENA primary metagenome ERZ1032078 (study PRJEB33719, sample SAMN04261301) | wastewater metagenome | biome: rural village; feature: human; material: feces | host: Homo sapiens | place: El Salvador | collected 2013-01-14 ... | reverse complement strand
ATACGCAGAACGTTATGACATACAGTCCAACTGCTATTTTCCCTATGCTTTGTAAACACACCGCTTATAACGATTGATTTACCCGAAAGACGGTCGCTCGTACCTTCAATCTGCTCCTCCGAGAGCTGCATCTGAAGACCGTAAGAACGCAGACGTGCAACGATTTCCTGATTCACCGGATTGGCGAAATAGGTTATTACGCTCTTGGCTATCACCTCGCCTACTCCGTCAATATCCATAAGCTGCTGCATTGTGGCAGCCTGCAACGCATCCATAGTCTTAAATCTACGTGCAAGCAAGCGGGCTGATGTCTCACCCACGAAGCGTATGCCGAGGGCAAAGACTACACGTTCGAACGGAACTTTCTTAGATGCCTCAATACCATTCACTATCTTTTGGGCTGACCGTTCACGATTGCCGGTACCATTAATGTCCTGCACCTGTATCTTGTAGAGGTCGGCTATGTTGTGTATCAAGCCACGACGATAGTACTCGTCAACCGTCTCCGGACCGAGAGAGTCTATGTTCATGGCGCGTCGGGCAATGAAATGCTCAATGCGTCCCTTTATCTGTGGAGGACAACCCGTATCGTTCGGACAGTAGTGGGCAGCCTCGCCTTCGTATCGCACAAGCGGAGTTCCACATTCAGGACAAGTCTTGATGAACTCAACCGGCACTGCATCTTGCTGACGTTTCTCTACAGCTACGCCTACAATCTTGGGTATAATCTCGCCACCTTTCTCTACATACACATAATCGCCTATGTGCAGATCGAAGCTACGGATGAAATCCTCATTGTTCAATGTGGCACGCTTTACGACAGTACCAGCCAATTGTACGGGGTCCATATTGGCTACCGGAGTCACAGCACCGGTTCTTCCAACCTGATAGGTGACTTCATTGAGTCGTGTACAAGCCCGTTCGGCCTTAAACTTATATGCTATTGCCCAACGCGGAGACTTGGCGGTATATCCAAGAGCACGCTGCTGGCGCAACGAATTCACCTTCAACACTATGCCATCGGTAGCTACCGGCAAGTTCTTGCGTTCGGTATCCCAATAGTTTATGAAATCGTATATCTCCTCAAGACTGCTGACTTTCTTCATGCCTTGCGAAATCTTGAATCCCCAATGAGCCGCAGCCTGCAGATTCTCATAGTGTCCTTCAGCCGGAAGATTGTCGCCCAACAAATAATACAGATAAGCGTCAAGGCGTCGACTGGCTACAAGCTTGGAGTTCTGACTCTTCAATGTACCGCTCGCAGCATTGCGTGGATTGGCAAACAATGGTTCTTCGGCAGCCTCACGCTCGGCATTCAGCTGTTCAAAAACCTTCCATGGCATGAGTATTTCACCACGTATCTCAAACTCTTTTGGATAGCCCGTACCCTCTTTCAACACAAGTGGTATGCAACGAATGGTCTTCACATTAGCCGTAACATCATCACCATGAACACCATCACCACGCGTTACGCCACTCACGAGTTTACCGTCAACATAAGTAAGCGATATTGACAATCCGTCATACTTCATTTCGCAGCACACCTCAAAAGGCTCGCCTGCAAGTCCACGACTAACCGATTCGTACCAATCGGCAACATCCTGCTCGTTGTAAGTGTTTGCAAGTGAGAGCATAGGATACTTGTGTGCAACCTGAGTGAAGTTCTGGTTCAAGTCGCTACCTACACGTTGTGTAGGCGAATTGGCATCGTACAGTTCGGGATGTTTTGCCTCAAGATCCTGCAATTCGTGCATAAGGAAGTCGAACTCCTGATCGGATATGTCAGGCTGATTGAGCACATAATACTTGTAATTGTGCTCGTGCAGTTGTTCGCGTAGATATAATATTCGCTCTTTTTCGTTCATGATAAATGTCTAAAAGTATTTTTTCAGCATGATATAAAGTATTACCGGCACACCAATCAAAGGTGTAACCACATTCAAAGGTATTACGCCACCATCGCCAGGCAATACACACGCAGCGTTGCAAACCAACGCCGTGGCAGCACCACAAAGCATAACGGCAGGAATAAGAATACGGAAGTCGTCTGTCTTGAATACAAGACGAGCCATATGCGGCACCGCAAGGCCGATGAAAGCAATCGGTCCGCAGAAAGTTGTAACTATAGCGGTCAGCGTTCCGCTTGCAAGCAGCAAGGCATTACGTACCGTACGGATGCCGACACCGAGATTTTCGGCGTATTTGGTTCCTAAAACAAGCAGATTCAATGGTTTTGCAAGCAGTATAGGTACAATAAGACACAGGATAATGGAAATAGTAAAGACGGGCAACATGGCATGAGGAACACCCGAGAAGGAGCCCATTCCCCACATCATATAAGCACGAACGCCATCTTGTGAAGCAAAAAAGTTGAGCAATACAATGAATGAGGAAGATACGTAACCTACCAACACACCAACAATAAGCAATATGGTGTTGCTACGAATCACAAGTGAAAGCAGATACATGATAAGCGTTACGGTGAAAGCACCGATAAACGCAGCTACAAGTACAGCCACAAATCCTCCTACAGCCAAACTGCCTACAGCGAAACCACCGCCCCATAGCAGCATGACAAGAGCCACTCCCAATCCAGCTCCACTACTAATGCCAAGAATAGAAGGGTCGGCAAGCGGATTGCGGAATACTGCCTGCAACATCAATCCGCATACAGACAATGCACAACCGGCAAAAAGAGCTGTCAAGGCTTGAGGCAATCGCGACTGCAAAATAATGAATTGCCAGCTCGCCTCAGGCAGTTGACACCCAAGAAGGGCATCAACCACAGACGAAAAAGGTATTGACACTGCTCCATAAAAGATGTTTATGAAGAACAGTGCTAAAATTACAATACCAAGACAAATAAATATGACAACGTTGCGTGCCAAATCCTCATTTCTATTTGATTTCTAACGAAATCAGATTTTCAATGTTTTCAATATCTCTGTCATCTTCTGCAATGTAGTGATACGTGTCGGCACAAGAGGCAGGCGCAACACGTTTTCAATAAATCCCATTTCATGCAGAAGCGCCTTTACACCTGCAGGATTACCGTCGACAAACAATAATGAATAGAGTTCGGTAAATCTGTGGTGTATAGTACGGGCAGCCTCATACTCGCCCTTAAACTCCAGACGAATCATACGCGACACCTCCTTAGGCAGTGCATTGCCTATAACTGAGATGCTACCGGCTGCTCCACTTGCCACCATTGAGAATGTCAGGGCATCGTCACCGCTGAGAACGTCGAAGCGCTCAGGCTTGTTCTTGATGATTTCGTCTACCTGCTCAAGACTGCCACTTGCCTCCTTGACAGCAACTATATTCTCACAGTCGCGTGCAAGACGCACTGTAGTCTCCGACTTCATGTTGATACCAGTACGTCCTGGCACATTATATAATACAACGGGAAGCGGACTTGCCTCGGCTATAGCTTTGAAATGCTGATAAAGACCCTCCTGCGAAGGCTTGTTATAGTATGGACACACGCTGAGAACACCATCTATACCAGTCCAGTCAGCTGTCTTCAATTCTTCAACTACGGCACGCGTATTGTTACCACCGCATCCCATAAGTATGGGCAGACGACCACGATTAGTGTCCACAACCAATTTCTTTATATTTTCTTTTTCTTCTGTCGACAGACAAGGTGTCTCGCCTGTGGTGGCCAATATACACAAGAAGTCGGCTCCATTCTGTATCTGATACTCTACAAGACGCACAATTGTCTTGTAATCAACTTCGCCATTGGCCGTGAATGGGGTCACCAGAGCTATTCCTAATCCTTTGAAGATGTTTCGTGCCATATATTTTATGCTTATAATATGTTCATTTTGTCTACAAAGTTAACATTTTCTTGTGAAATGAGAAAAATGTAGATATAAAAAATACATAATTTGAAAGAGTATTCGTTTTTTATTAGCGCAAATCGTCAACGAGTACCTATATACAATAAAATCATTCCTAACAATACCAGAAGCATGTCAATTGCCTTGCTTTTTAGATTTCTTTCCTTGAAGACAGCGGCTCCACAACAGAAGCTTACGACCACACTGCCACGTCGTACCATTGAGACTATGCTTATCATAGCTCCAGGCAGACTAAGGGCATAGAAATACACAAAATCAGCTGCACTAAGAAACAAACTTATAAACAATATGCTCCAGCGCCAGGTGAAGGCTGTTGTATTCTTGCGTGTAGGCCACCAAATGAGCAGCATTGTCAGTCCCATAAGAAAGAGTTGATATACATTATACCAACTCTGCACAACCATGCGACTCAACCCTACTCCTCCATTATCAGGCGAAGCCATAAGATACTTGTCATAAAGTCCGCTTACAGCTCCAAGTACAGCGGCAAGCACAAGGAAATATATCCATTTGTTATGACGGAAGTCTACACCTTCCTTCTTACCACTTCTGCTGAGCAGGAAGAAAGAGATGATAGCAAGCGACACACTACACCACTGCCATACGTTAAGACGCTCGCCAAACACCAGCATTGCTCCTACAAGCACCATCACCGGACGTGTGGCATTGACCGGACCGACAATAGTGATGGGCAGATTCTTCATTGCGAGATAGCCGAACACCCATGATGCGAGTACTATACACGCCTTGAGCAATATATACTTATGCTGTTCCCATCCACACTGTTCGACATAAAACATCGAACCGTCGAGCATATTGGTGTACGACGATAGTAATATGAACGACAGGAATAGCAGCGTGCATATCATCGTATTAAGAAAAAGCACTGGTAGAACGGCATTGCCAGACAATGCCAACTTCTTGAAAACATCATAAAAGCCCAGCAAAGCCGCTGAGCAAAAAGCCAATATCAGCCACATAAAACAAAACTATAATTTGTCAATACTATACATATTATATATAAGGTGGAGCATATTATATATAAGGTGTAGTTTATATTATATATACTTCGTACTTTAGCATTAATATACTTCGTGCTTTATTATAATATACTTAACACCTTATTATATATATACATGTAAAACCTTATTATCAATACTTCACGTCCTCCAGGAACAGAGCGTTGCCGGGCATGCTTTCACCTGCATTGGAGCGGCTTCCACTTGCAACGACATCATCAAACTGCTGTAATGTCATACGATGGCGGCCTACCTCGATAAGCGTACCTACTACGGCACGCACCATGTTGCGAAGGAACCGGTTGGCAGAGATACGGAAATGCCAGGCATCATCTGCATCGCGCACCCATACAGCTTCTGTGACATTGCACAATGTGGTTTTGACATCGGCATGCGCCTTGCAGAAAGCTCCGAAGTCGTCAACCGCGAGCAAACTGGCAGCAGCTTGGTTCATAAGATCGAAGTCGAGCTGATAATGAAGTTCGCAAGAATAATGTCGCAAGAAAGGATTCTTGCGTGTATGTATATAATAATGATATGTACGCAATGTAGCGCTGAAACGTGCATGCATGTCGGCATCGACCGGATAGACATCGTAAATGGCAATGTCGCGAGGCACCAAACGATTGAGTTTATAAGCCAACTGCGCACAATCGAAATTAGCTTCTGTCTCGAAATGTGCAGTCATACGTCGCGCATGCACACCGGCATCAGTACGACCTGCCCCCACAACTTCAATGGTTTCACGCAGAATAGTAGAAAGAGCTTTCTGCAACTCCTCCTGCACAGAGTTGCCATTGGGCTGAATCTGCCAGCCATGATAAGCCGTACCGTCGTAGGCGAAAGTTATAAAATAGCGTTGCATCTCAACTGAATATCCTGTATAAATTAATTGTGTTTCTTCTTAGCGCCATTACTTTGTTTAAACAAACGGCGATGGAAATTGTCCTCAGCCTTAATAATCAGATATACTTTCGAAGCCGGCAGAATGGTCATAAACTTCTCGTGATACGCCTGTTGAATGCGTTTGAGTTCCAAGTCGCCAGCATCGCGCTTGCGTATAGCCTCGGCACACGCCTTATCATCGCTTGTGTCGATATGGCGCAGACGACGTTCGTTAGCAAAATACGCCCATTGCTTGTTGCGCATTTCACGATAAACGGGAAAAAACTCAGCCGACTCAGCAGGCGACAGACATGCCTGTGTAGCAATGAACTGCTCCAGTTCGCGCTGGAAGCGTTCCGGATCAAAGTGCTTAGGCTTCTGAGCTTGCGCCAATGACACGACAAGCGTCATGAGCGCAATTATAAAACATTTGCTTATTCTCATTTCTTATGATTTAATCAATTACTTGCCAGGAGCGAATAAATATCGTCATTGTCGAGCATCGTATAGTCGGCAATCTCATTGTAGGATGTCGATGTGCTGACATCTACGTTATGGCTCGGAGCTGACGCTGCCATATTGGAAGCAGGCTCGGCATGATGCGCCGAATAAGTATAGAAAGCCGTACCGCCAGCCAGCAACAGACAGGCGGCAGCCGCAGCTATACGCACACGTGTGCGACGCCACCACGGTTGCATGAGTATATCTCTTGTATTGGCAGTTACATTTTCAGTCAAAGCAGTTTCATTTTCAGACGCATCACATTCGGGCTGCTTGCCGACATTGGCCATTACAGATGCGGTCAAGTTCTGCAAGTATCCTTCAGGGACAGCGAAATGATTCTGTCTTCCGAATTTTCTCTCTAAATATTTCTCATCAGATTCCATATTCCTTCAATAATTTTATGTATTTGACTCACAAAAGCGGGAAAGGTTTAATCAACACATCTTTTTTATACACCTATTTATATATATAGACTACACATTTATATATATATGCCACGCATTGCATACACCTTTTCACTCATGACTCTTTACAAATGCCGTTATCTTCTTCACGGCTATGTGATAACTCGCCTTCAAAGCTCCTTCGGAAGTGTTGAGCAACTGGCTTATATCCGAATATTTCATTTCGTCGTAGTAGCGCAGATTGAACACCACACGCTGCACATCGGGCAGCGAAGCGATAGCAGCTTGCAGCAGAGCCTGCGCCCTATCGCCGTCAAAATAGTCGTCAGCCATGAGTCTGTTGGCTACTGCCACGTTGCCATCATCGCCAAGCGAGGCTATATCCTTCTTGCGTCTTATAAAGTCGAGAGCCTCGTTCACAGCTATACGATACAACCATGTGGATATTTTTGAGCGGTTCTGAAAGTCGTCCATATTGCTCCACGCCTTCACAAAAACATTCTGCAGCACATCATCGGCATCGTCATGATCAATCACTATACGACGAACCGTCCAATACAGCCGTTCGCTGTACTGGGCAACAATATTGGCGAAAAACGCCTGCTTTTCCGCTTCGGTCGTCGGCAAGTGGGTTGACATTATTGTTATTGTTTTATGAAATTCTGTATTTTTGCATATATCACCAGGTCGAAACCATATATGTCGTCATAGCCTATCATTACGCCATCGGCGTTGGGATACAACGTATAATAGGTGATGAATAGCGGAACAGCGGGTTTCACGCCCATACTGCGTAACATCTTGCTCTTGTCCACAACGGGACGGTCGGCGGCATTGCTGCTGTCGTTGCCGTAATCAACAGCCATCGAGTACTTCATCTTTTCCATGACCCGCTCGTCTTTGTCGGCAAGCATGAACACGGCAAGATCGTAAGGACGCTCCACACGTATGCAGCCATGCGACACTATACGACTGCGATTGGCAAAAACAGAAGGATTGGAAGTGTCATGCAGATATATGCTGTAGTCGTTGTCGAATCGGAAGATGACACGTCCCAGAGCATTGCCTTTGCCTCCGCGCTGCACGACGTGATAGTCGTGGCTCATCATCATATCTGCCGTAACAAGCGATGGATTCACTTCCTTGCCCGACTTGCGCTCGCGCACGAAGTAGTTGTGGCGTTCGAAGTAGCCTATGTCGCCTGCATGATGGCGCACCGATGTCTTGATGATACTTTTGGGTATGATCCATTGCGGATTGAAGTCGATGCGCTTGATGCGTCCGTTGAGCAATGGGGTCTTCGTCTCCATACCGCCAAGCGCTATGCGCATTGTCATTCTCTCGTCCTTGTCTACCGCTTCGAGTTGCTGCGTAGGAACGTTCACAAGTACATACTTGTCGTGCAGTTGCGGATAGTCGCCATGACGCCAACGGCTGCGCTCTATATTGCAGAACACACGGCGGCGTTCGGCTGCCGGCAACGGACGCGACAGCATTTTGCAGAATTCTGTATATAGGGGATTCTCGGGATACGACGCTTGCATAAAAGCCCCCACCTTATCATTGCCTCCTGCTATTGCAGCATAGGCTTCATCAAGAAATTCACTACCAGCCAACTTTGTAGGTACGCCATATAGCGAGCGATACGACACGTGTACTGAGTCGCTGTCGCGCACGTCAAGCCTGTTGAACAAATCATAGGGATTGGCAAAACCAAAGCGCTGGCCTTCGCAATAGCGCAGGAAAGCCTTGGTCAGACTGTATTCCAGTCGGGCATATACACGATTGATGCTGTTAGCTGCATCGGGCAAAGTGTCGAAGTCGAGGTTTTGCACACGTGCAAGGTCGCTGATAATAGTGGAATAACAGAAGTCTTCGCGCGAAAAGCCGAAAGAATCGACCCTTGCTACATACGCCAGCACGCTGTCCACTCTGCTGTCGGCACCTTTGCGCGAGAGCCACATAGGCCGTCCGCCCTCAAGATAATAGGTGCGCGTATGCCGGTCGGCAGTCATTAGCGGTCGGTCAGCCAATGCCAAACGACGTATATTATCTCCTACCTTGTCCTCGTCTATCTGTAAATAGGGTTTGCGCAATTCGGCAAACGCATCAAGAGAAACGTGCATGTCAACCTTACTCTCATTGCACGAGCACAATGCACATGCCACAAGAGCCACGAAAACAAAGAACCTTAATGGTTCAAAATGCTGATTTCTCAAAAGCAGAATTATTTTATTACAATTTTACGCACGGCCTTGCCTACCTGAACAATATAAATGCCTCGTGGCAGATTAAGATCGAAACGCTTGTCGGAACCTTCAATCTTAACCTTCATCACCGGCACACCGCCCGTAACATTATAAACAGACATTGTCATTCCGGCTGCACCCGTAACGCGCAGCACCGACTCATTGACCGAGATGGTTATCTTCGACAGGTCATTATTGTCTATCATATCCATTTCTGTCAAACAAACTGCTTCGGCACTGCATGGCACAAACATGCCGACAACAGCCATAAACATTGCTATGAGTATATTTCTTGACATAATATCTATTTTTTACTACAATTCGTTGTATGTGTTTCTGCAAAGTTACAACAAATTATCTTCACAAACACCAAAAATGCGGACAATTTTAGCATTATCCGCATTTTTAGCCATCAAATTTATCTGTAAACCGTCTTACTGTCGTCGGCAGCACACTCCTCAGCGAAGAGTTTGTCCTCCAGATAGTCGGCAAATATGCGGGCAGCACTCTCCACCTTGGCTGCACACGGACGCTTCTTGTAGTATTCGGCAGTACGCGCTGAGGCTATATATGACGACTTTGCCTTGTCCACACCTTTCAGTCCGAGTATCTCGGCACAGATGAGCGAGCCGTTCTGCTCTTTGGATTTGGCGAGCAAATCCTGCACTACCTTGTAGCAAGCCGACTTGCCCTCACGGTCGGCACCATCGGTCTGACCACAGTCAAGTCCTACACATGTGACTATACCCGACACGGCTCCGCACATCATACGCATACGTCCCACGCCTCCGCCAAAACCGGCACCTATGCGTTTGGCAAGATTGTCGTCGAGTCCGTACATATCTCCGAATGCTGCCACTACCGACTGGCAGCATCCATAACCCTGCATGAAGTTGTCGACAGCACGCTCTACCCTACTCTCAATGTCGAGTATACGTCGCAAGTCGGCCTCATACTGGCGCGCATTTCTGAACACAATGCCGCGCATACCGTAATCACGTGCCACCTCTATATTGTCCATTCTGTCGTCGGCGAACACGCACTCTTCGGGCTTCAACGCGAACTTCTCGCACATGCGCTCATATATGGCACATTCGGGCTTTATCAGATGCTCTTCCGACGACACCAGACGCCCCTCCAGTAGCTCGAATATCGGATACTGCTTCATTGTTACATGCACCTTGCTGCACCAGTTGGTCAGTCCGAAAAGCCTATAACCCTCCTGCTTCAACTGCTCGAGCAACGAACGCATGCCCTCCATCTCGCCAATGACAAACTCCGTATAGCGACTGCCAAACTGGCGTATTTCGTCGGCATATTGCGGCATTGCCTCCGCCATATCATTGATGATAGCATCAAAAGGCTTGTCTTCGCGGTCGAGACGCTTGTTCCATCCCTCAGCCATAAGATGGTTGTAGAAGTCGACCGACTGCTCGTGTGTACTGAAAACCTGGTCGAGCACCAGCATATAATCATAATCGACAAGCACCTTGCCGAAGTCGAAAATCAGATTCTTTATCATAATCGTGTCAGTTGTCTTTGTTCGTTTCAAGTATATACTATGCTAAAATAATCCGCTACAAAGGTAACTTATATTTTTCGAAAAGCCCCAACATACGCTGTAAAAACCCCGCCAAAACGAGGTTATTACGGGTATATCCGCCCAAAGTTGTCCTCCCGACTTGCAAAAGGACTCGTTTTGGAGTGCAAAAGGACTCCTTTTGACACACAAAAGGACTCCTTTTGAAGTGTAAAAGGACTACATTTGAAAGCCAAAAGGACTACATTTGAATTACACCCCTTAAACATTTGGTATTCTGCGAGGAAAACATTAATTTTGCAGAATTATAGATGAAACGATTCGTTAACGAAAATTATATGACAGACAATAAGAAACCCCTACTCGGACTATCGCTCTATGAACTGAAAGAAGTGGCAAAGTCGCTCGGCATGCCGGCCTTCACCGGCGGACAGATGGCAAAGTGGCTGTACACACAGCACGTGGAGTCGATCGATGAAATGACCAACATATCCAAGGCTAACCGCGAGAAACTCGCTGCCGAATACACTATAGGCTGCATGCCACACATCGAATGTCAGAAGTCGAAGGACGGCACTATCAAGTACCTCTTCCCCACAGCATCGGGCAAGCATGTAGAGACTGTGTATATACCCGACCACGACCGCGCCACACTTTGTGTATCGTGCGAGGTGGGATGCAAGATGAATTGCCTGTTCTGCCAAACCGGCAAGCAGGGTTTTGAGGGCTATCTTACTGTTACTGACATTCTCAACCAGATATACGCATTGCCCGAACGCGACAAATTGACCAACATTGTGTTTATGGGACAGGGCGAGCCTATGGACAATCTTGACAATGTGCTTAAGGCAACAGAGGTGCTTACGTCTGATTATGGCTACGCATGGAGCCCCAAACGCATAACGGTGAGCAGCGTTGGTGTGAAGAACAAGCTTAAGAGATTCCTCGACGAGAGCGAATGCCATGTTGCTATCAGCATGCACTCGCCCATACCCGAACAGCGCGCCATGCTCATGCCTGCTGAGCGCGGAATGTCGATAACCGAGATTATCGACCTCATGCACCAGTACGACTTCACTCATCAACGTCGCCTCTCGTTCGAATATATCATGTTCCGTGGCGTTAACGACTCAATGACTCACGCACGCGAGATTGTGAAGCTGACCAAGGGACTCTTCTGCCGCATCAATCTCATACGCTTCCACAAGATTCCTAACGTAGACCTTGAGGGATGCGACGAGCAGAAAATGGAGGCTTTCCGCGACTATCTCAACAATCACGGCATCATAACAACAATTCGAGCAAGCCGAGGACAGGACATATTCGCTGCGTGCGGACTGCTGTCTACGGCAAAGACGATAGAAGACATAAGAAGATAAAGCCCCTCCCCCTTGCCCCTCCCCCGCAGGGAGGGGAGCAATATGCAATGATTGCTCAAATATATCTATATACAAATACCATATGTATAAGTACATAACACGCCTCCTGCTTAGCTTCTGCTGTCTGCTCATTGCAGCCTGCAACGACCGCAAGAGCATGCTGCCTACGAGCGGAGGCAGTCCGTATGAGGTGACTGTAGTGGGCGATGTTGACAGCATATTGTACAATACGCTGAGCATAGACGTCGAAGGATTGCCGCAGAGCGAACCTATGTTTGACGTGAGCGAGCCTGACATAAAGCCGTCGGAAGCATTGAAGGGAGTGTTGCGATACGCAAGGTCGCTGGTTGTGGTGGACATCAACCCGAAGAAATACGACAAGCTGAGCATTGCTTGCAAGCGCAATGTGCATGCCCAACCACAACTGATAGTGCGAGTATGCGTCCCTACTGCCGGCTGCTTGCGCAGCATGTCTGCCCAAGACACAGCCCTGCAAGGCAATGCACACACATTGGTTGAACTGCTGAAAGCCCACGAGTCGAAAGCCTACATCGAAACCTTGCAGCGCAAGCACAACCCGAAGATGGAGGCAGAGGTGAAGCGCATGTTCGGGTTTGACATGCCGATTCCTGCCGACATGAAGTCGTGCAAACGTGGCAAGGACTTTCTGTGGATTTCAAACGATTCGCCTACGGCTATGCAGAACATCTGCATCTATAAGCAGCAGTTCCGCAACCGCGACAGCGTGATGCAGGTGAACATAAAGGGAGAGACCGACTCGATGTACATGACAACCGTGCATGACGCATGTAGCGTAATCTACAAGAATGACGAGCGGGAAGACATTCTTACGCAAGAGTGGCGCGGACTGTGGGAGATGAAGGGCGACGCTATGGGCGGACCGCTTGTGGCTCGTTCTATATGGGGATATTATCCCCGTGAAGTCGTCACGGTAGAAGGATTCGTCTATGCTCCCGGCAAGAAGAAGCGCAACCTAATAATGCAGCTCGAAGCCATCGTATATGCCACGCATAAGCAAAAGGTGAAGAAGGCACCAGAGCCGACAAGGCATCTGTCGGGCAAAAAACATACAGACTAATTATTTATACACAATATATAATATACAATGGAAGATAGAAAAATACGCGTTGCCATAACGCACGGCGATACCAATGGTATCGGATACGAACTCATTTTTAAAACCTTTGCTGAGCCTGAGATGCTGGAACTGTGCACTCCCATCATCTACGGTTCGCCCAAGATTGCTGCCTATCATCGCAAGGCTATGAACATACAGGCCAACTTCAGCATAATCAACCGTGCCGAAGATGCGCAGGACGGACGTGTCAATCTGCTCACATGCTTTGACGATGAGGTGAAGGTGGAACTCGGCACTCCTACCAAGGAGTCGGGCGAGGCTGCATTGAAGGCTCTCGACCGTGCCATGACCGACTTCCGCAGCCAGCTGTACGACGTGCTCGTAGCATGTCCGGTGGACAATACAAACATGTCGTCCGACAACTATAGCTACAAGAACCTGAAGGAATACTCGGAGACAAGCATCGGCGACGGTGCCAAGGGCGTGAAGATAATGATAAACGAGTCGCTGCGCATAGCACTCGCCACCGACGGACTCGCTATCAAGGACGTGCCTGCAAGCCTCACCGAAGAGCGCCTCATAGCCAAGATCAAGGCGCTGAACACAAGCATAAAGCGCGACTTCCGCATCTCCAACCCACGCATAGCAGTACTGGCACTCAACCCCAACGCCAACGGAGCAGAGGAGAATGACACCATCATTCCCACCATCAAGAAATCGGAAGAGAACGGCATCAACACTTACGGGCCTTACGCTGCCGAAGAATTCTTCGGACATAACCTTTACGAAGCGTTTGACTGCACACTGGCAATGTACGACGACCAGGCCAACATCCCGTTCACTACGCTCATGCAGAATGACGGCATCTGCTACATAGCATCGCTTCCCTTGGTGTGCACGGCACCGGCTATGACTCCCGACTTCACAAATGCCGGCAGCGGCGAGAATGACGAAAGCGCTCTACGCCATGCCATATTCGCAGCTATCGACATTGTGCGCAACCGTGACGAGCACGACTTGCCACTTGCCAATCCACTGCAGAAGCTCTATCACGAGAAGCGCGACGACAGCGAGAAGGTGAGATTTGCCATTCCGAAGAAGCGCGAACCGTTCAACCGCAACGAACATAACGACCGTCGTCCGGCTCAACGTCCGGCTCAGGCTGACAACCGCAACGGTGCTGCACCTGAAAAGCCAGAGACAGAAAAGCCACAGGCTGCCGAATAGAAGGCACACACAGCAACGGGCACAAAACCTTTAAAATCGCTAAAAAAAGGACTGCCCGTTGCCTATATATCAATTATAATGTGTAATTTTGTTTTGAAATGGACACATCAGAACTTCAAAGAATAAAACAAAGATACAACATTGTGGGCAATTGCGAAGCCCTCAATCACGCTCTCGACGTAGCTCTTCAGGTTGCGTCGACCGACCTTAGCGTGCTTATCGTAGGCGAAAGTGGCGTGGGCAAGGAGATTATTCCGCGCCTCATACACGACAACTCAACACGCAAGCGCGAAAAATATTTCGCTATCAACTGCGGATCCATACCCGAAGGCACAATCGACAGCGAACTGTTCGGACACGAGAAGGGTTCGTTCACGGGCGCTATAGGCGAGAGTGAAGGCTATTTCGGTACAGCCAACAAGGGTACGATATTCCTCGATGAGGTGGGCGAACTGCCTATTGCCACACAGGCCAGACTGCTGCGTGTGCTCGAAACGGGCGAATATATACGTGTAGGCGGTCAGAAGATAATGAAGACCGATGTGCGCATCGTGGCTGCCACCAATGTCAATATGCACAAGGCAATAAGCGAGGGACGCTTCCGCGAGGATCTGTTCTATCGTCTCAACACCATACCTATACAGATTCCGCCATTGCGCGATAGAGGCGAAGACATACTGTTGCTGTTCAGACTCTTCACAATGCAGATGGCTGAGAAGTATCGCATACCACGCATCACACTCACCGACGACGCCAAGCAGATAATGCTCAAGTACAAGTGGCCTGGCAATGTGCGCCAGCTCAAGAACATAACCGAGCAGATGTCGATATTAAGCCAGAAGCGTGAGATTGATGCCGAGACATTGAGCAAGTTCATACCTGAGGACCAGGAGAGCACACAGCTTACCACAACCACAGCTCCGGGAAGCCACTCTTACGAGAGCGAACGCGAAATACTATATAAGATATTGTATGAGCTGCGAGGCAACGTGAGCGACCTGCGACGCGAAATGGCTGACATGCGCAAGAAGATGGACACGCCACAAGCCCTCGACAATCTGTCGGCGCTGAATGGCATGCACTCTCTTGGCGGACCAGAGACTCACGGCTACGGCAATACCGCGGCTGCCATACAGCAGTATCACAACCAGCCGAACCGCTTCAATTCATTCCAGGACGTTGAGGCAGAGGAAATAAACGACAACGAAAATGCAGGTATATCCGAAAACGACAGCCTCAACCTCAACGACATTGGACGACATGTGGTGGAGAAAGCTCTTGAACGCAACGGTGGAAACCGCAAGAAGGCGGCACAAGAACTCGGCATTTCCGACCGCACTCTCTATCGACGCATCAAGCAGTATGGACTGGACAAACAATAAAGCATATCTAAAATGACAAACAAACATAAACATCGTGCCATAAGGATGGTGGCATTTGTCCTTGTGGCAATGACATGGATATCGTGTGCTTTCTCCGGATATAAGTTCAACGGAGCCAGTATCGACTACACCAAGACCAAGACTATACAGATAGCCGACTTCCCTATACGCTCAAGTTATGTGTGGGGACCTATGGGACCGATGTTCAACAATCAGCTAAAGGACGAGTTTGCCAACCATACCAAGCTTAGCCAGGTGAAGCGCAACGGCGACCTGAAGATTGAGGGCGAGATAACCCAATACTCACAGCGTAACAAGTCGGTATCGGCTGACGGTAGTTCAGCACAGACCGAACTGTCTATTACGGTCAACGTACGATTCACCAACAATGCAAATCATAACGAGGACTTCGAACGACAGTTTACAGCATCAAAGTCGTACGAAACTACACAGAGCCTCGCTTCGGTGCAGGAGGAACTCGTAACGCAAATGATAAAAGACCTGACCGAACAGATATTCAACGCCACTGTGGCTAACTGGTAATACAGCATTCAACACCTAACATTTATAATTTAACAGAACAACGACGTGGACTTAGTGCGCCTCATACAACATCCCGAGCTAATGAACAAGGAGACTCTGTACGAGCTCCGAAGCCTTGTCGCGCTCTATCCTTACTATCAGACAGCCAGACTGCTGATGTTGCAGAACATGTATCTGATGCACGACTCGGCTTTTGACGACGAACTGCATCGCGCTGCATTGTACGTATCCGACCGTTCGCTGCTATTCGAAATGGTTGAGGGTGCACATTATAAGATAAAGACAGCTCAGGAGATTGCCGACGAGAAATCAGCCATCTCCGCAGCACAGCGAGACAACGCCACGGCAGGCAACCGTACCATCTCGCTTATAGACAGCTATCTTGAAACAGCACAGCCCGACAACGACAACGAAGCACAGCAATCAAAAAGCAAACCCACTCCTGCCGATGCCGCTATCGACTATGTGGCATATCTGCTCAAGCAAGAGAACGACGACGAAGAGAAGACCGATAACGAGAGTCCGCAACTGAAGGGGCAGGAACTCATCGATGACTTCATCAACAACGACGGTGGCAAGATACAACTGCAAGACAAGCCCACATACAAACCAGAAATAAACAACGAAGACAACACGTCAAACGACAACGATGAAGGCTATTTCACAGAGACTTTGGCCAAAATTTACATAAAACAAGGCAGATATTCAAAGGCACTTGAAATTATTCAACGCTTAAATTTGAATTATCCAAAAAAAAGTGCTTACTTTGCAGACCAAATACGTTTCTTGAAGAAACTTATCATAAACGAGAAGGGCAAAAAGCAGTAAAAACGCAGTTTGCACACATTCGTAGCAAAGTGGCAAAGCCACAAAAAACAAGAAATAAATAATAAATAATAAATAACAAATAAGAAAATGATTTACTTTTTATTCGTAATTTTCATTGTGATAGCATCGCTGCTGATGATCGGCATCGTTCTTATCCAAGAATCTAAGGGCGGCGGACTTGCCTCTAACTTCTCTTCATCAAACGCCATCATGGGTGTTCGCAAGACTACCGACTTCATCGAGAAGGCAACATGGGGTCTCGCCATTGCTATGGTATTCTTCAGCATCGTATGCGCTTATGTTGCTCCGGTTTCTTCTACCGAAAGCAGCGTTATGGAGAAGGCTGCTACTGAAACACAGAACACAAACCCGAACACAACTCCTGGTTTCGGTGCAAGCCAGCAGCAGCAAGCTCCGGCTACTGGTGCTCAGCAGGCTCCAGCAGCAGGCACTCAGCAGACTCCTGCTCAGCCCGCAAAGTAATACCAACAAGACAGTTTTGATTAAAACTACATAAGAGTTCAGCAAGCGCAAACAGTTTGCTGAACTCTTTTTTTTTGCTAATTCTACAAAAATCACACATAAAGACTAAAAAAAGTAGCAAAAGCATTTGGTAGTTTAGCAATAATTCACTACCTTTGCACTCGCTTAAAAATCAAAGCCTATTCACATGGTGGCCGTAGTTCAGTTGGTTAGAGCGTCAGATTGTGGTTCTGAATGTCG
>ERZ1032078.362-NODE-362-length-17660-cov-14.635388_pt1 | contig 17660 bp, 9 predicted proteins | sample MGYA00517101_ERZ1032078 | MGnify/ENA primary metagenome ERZ1032078 (study PRJEB33719, sample SAMN04261301) | wastewater metagenome | biome: rural village; feature: human; material: feces | host: Homo sapiens | place: El Salvador | collected 2013-01-14 ... | reverse complement strand
ACAAAGCACTTCAAGACTCAAACGATGAACTGACAAGCTCTAACAAAGCGTTTCAAGACTCAAATGACAAACTGACGAGCTCAAACAAAGCACTTCAAGACTCTAACGATGAACTTAAAGGCTCAAACAAAGCTCTTCGGGACTCTAACGACGAACTGACGAGTTCAAACAAAGCTCTTCGGGACTCTAACGATGAACTTAAAGGCTCAAACAAAGCGCTTCGGGACTCTAACGATGAACTTAAGGGCTCAAACAAAGCGCTTCAGGACTCTAATGATGAACTGACGAGTTCAAACAAAGCGCTTCAGGACTCTAATGATGAACTTAAAGGCTCAAACAAAGCGCTTCAGGACTCTAACGATGAACTTAAAGGCTCAAACAAAGCGCTTCAGGACTCTAATGATGAACTTAAGGGCTCAAACAAAGCGCTTCAGGACTCTAACGATGAGCTTAAATACAACAACAATGAACTTAAGTACAATAACAATGAACTTAAGAACTTTAACAACGAGCTTAAAGACTCCAACAAAGCACTTAAAGACTCCAACAAAGCACTTAAAGACTCTAACAACGAGCTTAAGGACTCAAACAAAGCGCTTCGGAACTCAAATGATGAGCTTGAAAACACCAACACAAAGCGTGAGTTGATGGCTAATGCCTTTATCATGCTCTGCTATCAGTATATTGAGCGGTTGGACAGTCAGCGCAAACTGGTAATACGTAAAATTAGAGCCAATCAGCAGAACGAACTGCTGAGCATTCTCTCGTCTTCAAAGCGAGGCACTGAGGAGAGCCAGAGCTTCTTCTCGCAGTTCGACAAAATCTTCCTCTCGCTCTATCCCTCGTTTGTAAATGAACTGAACTCACTGCTGATACCCGAGGCACAAATCGAGCTTAAGGAAGACAACGAGCTGACTCCAAGCTTGCGTGTAGCAGCCTTGGTAAGACTGGGCGTAACGGAAAGTCCTAAGATTGCCGGCATCCTCTCCTACTCGCTACAAACAATATACAACTATCGCTCTACACTAAAGAACAGCGCCATCGACAAAGAACACTTCGAAGAGAATCTGCAAAAGCTGTGCTCAGTTTATTAAGGGGTTGTTGTAGTGTTGGGAAAGCTGTTGCGTAATGACAAATTATAAATTATTGCTGTCCGGTAAACAATCCGTTACGCGTAGCGCAGGCGCAGCGAGTTGAGCACTACGCTTACGCTTGAGAACGCCATCAGAGCGCTTGCCCACATCGGCGTTATCTGAAAGTCGACGCCGAAGATGTGTAGGGCGCCGGCGGCGAGGGGTATGCAGACGATGTTGTAGACGAACGCCCAGAAGAGATTCTGCCATATCATGCACACGGTACGTCTACTGAGCCTTACGGCTTCGGGCAGCGCCATGAGGTCGTCGCCCATCAGCGTTATCTGCGCCACGTCCATCGCCACATCTGTGCCGCGACCGATGGCTATGCCCACATCGGCGAGGGCGAGCGCCTGCGTGTCGTTGATGCCGTCGCCCACCATAGCCACGCGCTTGCCTTCGCTCTGAAGCTGCTGCACGAGCGCCTGCTTGTCGCCTGGCAGCACCTTGCTGCGATAGTTGCGTATGCCCGCCTCTATAGCCCAGTAGCGAGCCGCCTCCTCCTTGTCGCCACTCATCATGTACACCTCGATGCCTTGGTCGTGGAGCGCTGCGACAGCCTCCTTGGCATGAGGCTTCAGCGTTTCGCGCTCTTCGAGCGGTATGTCTGTCGGGCGCGTGAAGTCGATGTTCGGGTTCGGAATGGTGAGCGTGCCCGTTTTGTCGACGACGAGTGCCTGAATCTTATACAGGTTCTCCAGCGCCGACGCGTCTTTTATGAGAATCTGCTTCTGCGCTGCCTTGCCGATGCCCACCATGAGCGCCGTCGGCGTAGCCAATCCCATTGCGCAGGGGCAGGCTATGACGAGCACAGCCACAGCCGAGAGAATAGCGTGCGGCAGTGCGGCGTTGCCTCCTACAGCCCACCACACACAGAACGTGAGCAGCGCGATGGCAGCCACCGTCGGCACAAACACGCGTGCGGCTCGGTCTACGATGCGCTGCACGGGCGCCTTGCAGCCCTGCGCCTCCTGCACCATGCGTATGATGTGCGCAAGAGCTGTGTTCTCGCCAATCTGACGCGCACGCATACGCAGCTTGCCCTGACTGGGTATGGTTCCGGCGAGCACGGTGTCGCCTGCTTTCTTCATAGCCGGTGTAGGTTCGCCGCTTATCATAGCCTCGTCTACGTACGCCGCATCGGCAGTCATGAAACTCTCAGCCGAGCACACCACGCCGTCCACCGGAATCTTCTCGCCGGCGCGCACCTCTATCGTGTCACCTATCTGAATCGTAGAGATAGGCACCTCCTCCATGCGGTAGTCGTCTGTTCCTTCCATCTTCTCGTGCGTCACGATGCGCGCAGTCTTAGGCTGCATGCCCATGAGCTGGCGTATGCTGCTCGCCGTGCTGTCTTTCGCTTTCTCCTCAAGACACCGACCGGTGAGCACGAACGTGATTATCATCACCGAAGCGTCGAAGTAGGTGTGCCACTCTATGCCGCGTGCGCCCCAAACCGCCTCGCCGAAGAACGTATTGAACGTGCTGAAGAGGAACGCTATGAGCGTGCTCAGCGCCACGAGCGAGTCCATGTTCGCCGTGCGATGCGTTATCTGTTTTGCAGCCGACACATAGAAGCGTCTGCCGCAGTAGAACATGTTCAAGAGAGCGAGAATGAGGCATATCTGATTGTTGAACGCTCCGTCGCCGCTCATGCCGAAGTACATCGTGAGCGCGGCGAACAGCCACGAAAGCAGCGTACGGCGGCGCAACAAAGTATACTCGCGACGGTTAATCTCCTCGGCGTTGCGATCGCTCTCCACCACGAGGTCGTAGCCGGAGTTGCTCACCTCGCGCTTCATATCGTCGAGCGTAATCACCTCTGGGTCGTAGTCTACAAGCACCGTGCGTGTAGACAGCGTTACCGTAGCCGAGTTGACGCCCCGCAGTTGGCGCAGTTTGTTTTCTACATTGGCGGCGCAGACAACGCACGCCATGCCTATAACTGGTATTGTTTTTTTCATGTCTATTTACTGCATTTACTTGTTTTATAGGAAAAGTGTAATTTTGAAACTTCAAAAATACAGGAAAAGTGTATTTTCGAAGTATCAAAAATGTAGGAAAAGTGTATTTGGGGAGTTTAAAAGCACTACTTCTTTTGCGTATCGGGCAGCAGCCCGGCGATTATGCCGAGCAGCGGCAGGAATGCGCTCACCTTGAAGATGTATTCGACGCTGGTCTTGTCGGCGAGCCATCCGAAGAAAGCCGAACCGATGCCGCCCAGTCCGAACATCAAGCCGAAGAAGATGCCGGCTATAAGCCCCACCTTGTCGGGCATGAGGTCGGTGGCGTAGACAACTATCGAGGAGAACGCCGAGGCGATGATGAGTCCGGAGAGGAAGGTGAACACGATGGTCCATGTCAGACTGACGTATGGCATGGCGAGGGCGAACGGAGCCGCGCCAAGGATTGAGAACCATATCACGTACTTGCGTCCGAAGCGGTCGCCGAACACGCCGCCGGCGAGCGTGCCGATGGCGAAGGCGGCGAGGAACACGAAGAGGCATATCTGCGAAGCCTGCACCGAGACGCCGAACTTGTCGATAAGGTAGAACGTGAAGTAGCTCGTGATGCAGGATGTGTAGAAGTATTTCGAGAAGATGAGCAGGATGAGTATGAGCAATGCGCCGTACTTTGCGCGTCGGGAGATGTGCGTGTTCAGCGCTTCCGCCTTGCGCGGATGCTTCACGGCGTACTGCAGGCGGGCTTTATACCACGCTCCGAGGCGCACCATGATGAGCGCTGCGAGCAGGGCGGCTATGGCGAACCACGATATGGCGTGCTGTCCGAAGGGCTGGATGATGAGCGCTGCGAGCAACGGACCGAGCGCCGAACCGCCGTTGCCGCCCACCTGGAAGATCGACTGCGCAAGACTCTTCTTGCCGCCCGACGCCAGTTGCGTCACGCTCGACGCCGTAGGGTGGAACACGGACGAGCCGAAGCCTACGACGCTCACAGCCAGCAGTATGAGCAGATAGTTCTCGGCGAACGCAAGCATGAGCAGTCCGACGAGCGTGAAGCACATGCCGACGGAGAGCGCATAGGGGCGCGGATGGCGGTCGGCAGACAGTCCGGTGAAGGGCTGCAGAATGGAGGATGTCATCTGAAAGACGAGCGTTATGATACCTATCTGCGCGAACGAGAAGTCGAACTTGTCCTTGAGGATAGGATAGATAGACGGAATGATCGACTGTATCATGTCGTTCAGAAAGTGAGAAATACAGCAGATGACGAGCACAGAATAGACCGTGCTCTCCGCCATTGTAGGGTTGCCTTTAAGTATGCGGCTTATTGATTTCATAAATATTTTTTATTTTTTTACTTTTAAAAGCGTTTGTGGATGTATGGTATTGGCAAGATGCCCCTACCTCCTATTTAGCTGCAAAGTTACTGCTTTAATCTGAAACGCAACGCCAATACATAAAATATATAACCGAAAAAAGCCGGAGGCAACGATGCCCCCGGCTTCTAACTCTAAAAACAAGTTTCTACTATTCGAACTTATATTAACAACTAAACCTTTTCAATATTCTAAGCCGAGCTAAGCCTTCTTAAGCCTTTCTAAGCCAAGAAGAACATAGGCGGCGTTTAAGCCGGACTAAGCCTTCTTAAGCCTTTCTAAGCCAAGGCAAACTAAGCCTTTCTAAGCATTTTTAGGCTAACTAAGCCCTCCCCGACGGGGAGGGTTGGGAGGGGCTTTGGGCTTTACTTCACCTCCTCAGGCAGTACGGGCATTGCGCCGTTCTGCGTGCAGACGTATGCGCTCACTCTCACTGCGCGCTCGTGAGCCTCAGCCACCGTCATTCCGGCGAGGATAGAAGCACAGAAGGTGCCCGTGAACGAGTCGCCTGCGCCAACGGTGTCAGCCACCTCCACCTTCGGTGTGGGCTGGAACGACATCTCACCTGGTGTGAACACGTACGATCCGTTTACGCCGCAGGTGAGCACGAGCATATCGAGGTCGTACTTGCCAAGGATGAGCCAGCACTTGTTCTCGATGTCCAAGCCCGGATAGCCGAACATTCTGCCGATGAGCACAAGCTCCTCGTCGTTGATCTTAAGAACGTTGCAGCGCTTCATGCTCTCGCAGATAACATCCTTTGTGTAGAAGTCCTGGCGCAGGTTGATGTCGAATATCTTCATGCAGTCGGCAGGTGTAGCGTCGAGGAACTTGTAGATTGTCTCGCGACTCACCACGTTGCGCTGAGCGAGCGAACCCCAGCACACAGCCTTTGTATTCTCGGCGATAGCCTTCACCTCGTCGGTGAACGGGATGTTATCCCACGCCACGTTCTCCTTTATGTCGTATGTAGGTATGCCCTCGTCGTCGAGCTTCACCTGCACGGTGCCGGTTGGATAAGGCACGCGCGGCATGCAATACTGCAAGCCCTTCTCCTCGAGCTGCTGCACGGTCTCGTCAGCGAGTTTGTCCTCGCCGAGAGCGCTCACAGCGATAGAGTTCAAGCCGAACTGACCGGCGTGGAACGCGAAGTTAGCTGGTGCACCACCAAGTTTCTTACCTTCAGGAAGCACGTCCCAGAGTGCCTCACCGAGTCCTACTACATATTTCTTTTCCATAGTTTTATTGTTTTCAGTTATTGTTTTTTTTGAATAAGCCGAGCCTTCCTAAGGCAGCGTTTAAGCCTTACTAAGGCAGCGTTTAAGCCTTACTAAGCCTTCTTAAGCCTTCCTAAGCCAAGGCAAACTAAGCCTTCTTGAGCCTTCCTAAGCCCTCCCCGACGGGGAGGGTTGGGAGGGGCTTTAGGGTTGGGAGGGGCTTTAGTTCTGCTTTACCTTAGGTATATAGCTGAGCAGATAGAGCACGCCGATAGCCATCACAGCAGCAGCCCAAACCTGCGGATACTGAGCGCCGGCAGCCTTTGCGGCGTCGCTGGCGAAGCCCATGAAGAGCGGGAACACCGTGCCGCCGAACAGACCCATAATCATAAGGCCCGAAACCTCGTTCTTTTTCTCAGGAGCAGAGAGCAGAGCCTGCGAGAGTACGATAGAGAAGACGTTCGAGTTGCCGTAGCCTACGAGAGCGATAGCTGCCCAAAGCTCCCACTTCTCTGTGCCGAACACGAAGCCCACCATAGAGAGCGCCATCATGAGCACGATGACGGTGAAGAAGGTGCGGATATTGAGCTTGCGCATAAGTATCGAGCCGGTGAAACAGCCGAGTGTACGGAATGCGAAGTAGATTGACGTGGCGTACTCGAACTGGCTGAGCGAGTCGCCGGCGCCACCAAGACGCTCGAACAACACTTTCGGAGCAACGGCGTTAGTGCCTACGTCGATGCCCACGTGGCACATGATGCCGATGAACGAGAGCAGGATGATAGGCGAACCGAGCATCTTCAGACAGTCGGCGAAGCCGGACGCCTTGCCTTCGATGGGTTCTTCCTCGATGTGTGTCATGCCGAGCCACAGCGTTGCCACCATACCTATAACGAAGAAGAGGAGGAAGAGGATGCGCCAGCTGAGTCCGAGGATAGGAGCCGTTGTGGTAGCGCCCCAAGCAGCGATGAGCGGAGCGATGAACGAAGCGATAGCCTTAACGAACTGTCCGAAGGTGAGCGTAGAAGCGAGATGGCCCTTAACGAGCATCGTCACGAGCGGATTGATGCCGGTCTGCATGATGGCGTTGCCTATGCCGAGCAGCGAGAAAGAGATGTACATCAGCCAGAGCTGGCTCTCCTTGGTAGGCATGAAGCTGTCGAAGAGCGGCAGGAACACAGCCAATGTTGTGATTACTACTGAGAGCAGAACGGTCTTCTTTCTACCTATCTTATTCATGAGCATGCCCGTAGGCACAGAGAAGATAAGGAACCAGAAGAACACGAGCGAGGGGAAGAAGTTTGCAGCGGAGTCGGAGAGTCCGAAGTCTTCCTGCATGTTGTTAGAAACCGCACCGACCAGGTCGACGAAGCCCATAGTGAAGAAGGCAATCATCACCGGGATGAGTGTCAGTTTGCTTTGATTGGAATTGTTCATTGCGTATGAATCTTTTAGTTATTAGTTGATCTGAGAATTAATTTCTGCCGCAAAATTACGCCAAACGTGCCGAGCGGAGCGAAAATTATGTTGCATAGACTTGTAAAAAACGTATTGCGCAACATATTTGCTACAGATGAAACATTCTTGCTATTGAGTTTTACACAGCTATCGTTTGGCTTTGCACAGCAGTTGTTTTGCGGCAATCGCATTACCAGAGCGTGGTAACACGATTACCGCGATGATGTAATGGTGTTACCGCGGCGCGGTAACGGCGTTACCAGTCTGCGGTAATAGCACAATTCGTTCATTAGCTTGAACTTTTGTTGCATGAAACAAAATTCAACTCCTATGAACGTTTTTTTAAACCTTAACAACAAAACGCTTTATAATTTTGCAGCGTCGGAAGGACAAAACGCTTACGCCACATTAATTGGGAACGTTTGCATTTCACGACCGACACGTTAAACCGAAACGTAAAACCTCTTAAGCATTCAAAAAAAACTTAAACCTCATACATTATGTATACCAAAAACTACAAAAGATTCTCAGCGATTGCGCTCGCATCTCTTATGGCGATAGCAGCAAACGCACAGAAAGAAAACGGTACATCAAAGTCGTCTAACTCGAAGGAGGAGGGCAACCGCAACGTGATGCTCAACGCATCGAGCGCTAACGGTCCGCGCGAAATCCAGATTGGTCTGCCGTCTGCCGACGTGAACGTATTGGAAAACGGACTTCCAGTTGCTTACGCCACCAACCCACGCCAGGTGAACGCTACATGGCGCTCGGACGCAAGCCTCTCGCACGTAGGTCTTCTGAAGATTTCGGAGACAGCCATCACCACCGGCAACATCGGTTACGCCGTAAACTCGCAGACACAGCTCGGCAAGGAGGGTTTCCAGGGCGTGCTCAACTACAAGACCAACCACTTCGGCTTGCAGGAGTTCTCGGTAAACCTCAACGGTTCGATGGCTAAGGACCTCTTCTACAGCGTGAGCGCCTACCAGGACTTCGACCCGGGCACGTTCAAGATTCGCTCTTCGCAGTATCAGGACCGCACGCAGATATACAAGGCGGCTCTGACGAAGCGCTACGCCGAGGGCAGAGGCGAGCTCACAGCGATGTACAAGTACAGTAACTCGCATCCTTCGTTCAAGTATGCCACACAGTCGGCTCCGTTCATCTACGTTGGCGACGGTTCGGTGAAGGAGTTCGGCAAGTTCAAGCTCGGCACAACGTCTTATCTGCCGAAGGACGGAACCATCACCTACCGCGACATGCGCACCGGCGAACTGAAGCAGACTTCGTTCTACGACTACAACGAGAACCGCTCTTCAGAGTTCACACTCCTCAACAACCTGCGCTTCGGCGAGGGCTTCAACTGGAAGACCTCTCTGCGCTACGACCACGCACGCGGCGCTGTAGTATACCAGACTCCGATGCGACTCATCGACACAAAGGACGAGAACGCAAGCGCATATAATTATATGTATAGCGACCTGATGGGCAACCAGAAAGCTTACGACGGCAAGTACGTTCAGACGCGTATGTCGTGCCTCAACGCCGGTACTATCGACGAACTGCTCCTCACAACAGAGCTTTCGAAGGCGTTCCGCACTTCTACGCTCCGCGTGGGCGTGAACGAGTGGTACTACAACATCGACTACTGCTCTAACACTACCATGTACGACCAGAGCGTACCTGAGGACGGTTCTTACGCAGTACGCGTTTGGGACGCTAACAAGAGATCAAGCGTGTTCTACGACTTCAACAAGAACGCTTCAGAATACTACAAGGGTCACGAGAACAAGCTGGCGCTCTACATCACTCACGACTGGGACATCACTCCGAAGCTCAACGCCTACTACGGCGCACGCCTCGAGTGGCAGCAACTTAAGGGCGAGAATGCGGCTGTCAAGAATGCAGACGGCAACTTCGTAGGTCGCTTCGCCGACTACTATCTTGGCGCAACAGCTGCCGATGGCACGAAAATTGCTCCTGCTAAGATGGGCTACGACTGGCTGAACTACGACTTCACAGCGGCGCTCACATACAAGCTGACCAAGAACTTCGGCTTCACTGGCGACTTCACTTACATCGTGCAGCACCCGACAATCTCTACTTTCGCGCCGGCAACGACGCCTAACACAGACAATATTTCTGTACCTCTGGGCCGCGCAGGTATCTACTACAACAACAAGTGGCTGAGCCTCACTTCGCTCTTCTCTTACATCTCGAAGACAAACAACAACTCTACGCTCAACCTGCAGCACGACGGCGAAATCAAGGCTGCGCCGCTGACATACGACATCCAGACATGGGGTTGGACAACCGACGTTGTGGCTCACCCGTTCAAGGGCTTCGACTTCCACTTCCTCTTCACTTATCAGAAGCCGACCTACAAGAAGTACGAGACAAGCGTGAAGTTCTCAAGCGGTTATGTTGGAACTATCAACGCTACCGGCAACATCGTTTCTGGAATTCCTGAAGTACTCATCGAGCTCGACCCGAGCTACATGATCACTCCGACCTTGAAGTTGTGGACTTCATTCCGCTACTTCTCAAAGACTTATGCTAACATCAACGACGCATACTACTTCAACGGTCGCTGGGAGACTTTCGGCGGACTGAACTGGCAGGCTAACAAGCGCCTCTCACTCGGTTGCACAGTTGTCAACTTCCTCAACCAGACTGGCGCCAAGGGTTCTATCGCCGGCGCAGAGCTTATCACAAAGGACGAGGCTAAGGGCATCAAGAACCAGCTCATGACCGGCTCTTACCTCCGCCCGTTCACAGTAGAGTTCTCAGCAAGTCTGAAGTTCTAAAGCCCCACCCCGCCCTCCCCGTCGGGGAGGGAGCCGCTAACAAAAATATTAATCCCTGAACCCCCTCCCTGACGGGGAAGGATGGGCAGGGGCCAACAAAAACATTAATCCCTGAACCCCCTCCCCGATGGGGAGGGATGGGGAGGGGCTAACCTATATAACAATGAATACAAAACTTTTCCTTGCAGCTCTGGCTCTTTCTTCTACAGCAGCCTCGGCTCAAACAATCAAGACTACATTCGCTGGCGATACAGCTATCGTCACTGTCACAAACCCTACCAAGTATCTCATCCTGCCGGTTGAGGAGAATCGCCCTGAGGCTCAGGTGCTGCTCGACAACGGCAAGAAGACCGACACATGGATGGACGTTCGCCTCGCTGTCAGCAAGACCGACTACAAGGTTCCGTTCGCGCTCTCTAAGGGCAAGAAGGCTGTCGTGAAGATCGTTGGTCTCTCTAAGGACGCGCAGGCTCTGAAGGAGCTGAAGCTCTCCGACACGTTCGACACAACAAACACCGACTACTATCGTCCTATCTACCATCACACTCCGCTCTACGGATGGATGAACGACGCAAACGGACTGACATATAAGGACGGCGAATATCACCTCTACTTCCAGTACAACCCGTACGGTTCGAAGTGGGGCAACATGCACTGGGGTCACTCCGTGAGCCGCGACCTCGTAAACTGGGAACATCTCGACCCGGCTATCGCTCGCGACCCGATGGGACACATCTTCTCGGGCAGCACCGTGGTAGACACACGCAACTCTGCAGGCTTCGGCAAGGGTGCAATCATCGCTTTCTACACTTCTCACTCTAAGCACAACGGCAAACAGGTGCAGGTGCAGTGCTTGGCTTATAGCAAGGACAACGGACGCACCTTCACCAAGTACAAGGGCAACCCGGTTGTTACACCGTTCGACGGCTTGGAGAACTTCCGCGACCCGAAGATCTTCTGGTATCAGCCTACAAAGTCGTGGTACATGATTGTGTCTGCCGACAAGAACATGCGCTTCTATCAGTCGAAGAACCTAAAGCAGTGGAAGTATCTTAGCGAATGGGGCAAGGGTTTCGGCGCACAGCCCAACCAGTTCGAGTGTCCTGACTTCTTCCCGCTGCCGGTTGACGGCGACAAGAACAACCAGAAGTATGTAATGATCGTGAACATCAACCCGGGCTTCACATTCGGTGGTTCGGCTACAGAATACTTCGTCGGCGAGTTCGACGGCAAGGAGTTCAAGTGCGACTCGAAGCCTCAGACCGTGAAGTGGCTCGATTGGGGCAAGGACCACTACGCAACGGTTACATTTTCTAACCTCGGCGAGCGCGTCGTTGCAGTGCCTTGGATGAGCAACTGGCAGTATGCTAACGTAACTTCTATCCAGCAGAACCGCGGCGCAAACGCTCTGCCGCGCGAGCTGAAGCTGTTCTCTAACAACGGCGAGGTTTACGTGTCGGCTAACGTGGTTGACGAGGCTCGCAAGCTGCGCAAGCAGACTAAAGAGCTGGGCAGCGTGAGCGTAGACAACGCTAATCCGTTCGTAAAGCGCGGTCTCTTCGCTGGCAACGACGGCGCATTCGAGTTTGAGGCTGACGTAACTCCTGAGAACTCTGACGTAGTGGGCATCTCGCTCTACAACGACCGCGAGGAGCGCACCGTTATCTATCTCGACCTGAAGCAGAAGCGCATCGTGATGGACCGCTCTGAAAGCGGACTCACCGACTTCGGCAAGCTCTCTAACCGCAGCAAGAAGGAGCAGAGCGCTGACGAGGCTGCAGGCAAGGGCAACCGCATCCAGGACCGCGTTGTTAACTTCAAGAACGACTTCGCTCTCGGCACATGGGCTCCGCTTTCGCTCTGCGGCGCTGACAAGAAGTCATATCACCTTGACGTATTCGTAGACAAGTGCTCTGTGGAGCTGTTCGTTGACGGCGGTCGCATCGCAATGACCAACCTCGTGTTCCCGACTGCTCCGTACAACAACGTGAAGGTTTACGCCGAGGGCGGCAAGGCTGAGGTGAAGAACTTCAACGTTTACAAGCTCGGTCTTTAATATCAAGCGAAGAAAGGTCAAAAACTGAAAGGTTTGACTATTTGCATAATAATGAAAATCGTAAAAGGCTACGGCATTCGCGCCGTAGCCTTCTGTTTTTGTTGCAGCAAGAATGCCCCACCTCCTATAGTTGGTTTGGATTTGATTATTTTTTGAGCCAAAGTTGGTTTGGATTTGAATATTATTATGTATTTTTGTATCTCAACATATCAACACCTCACCACAACAACATCATAACGAACCAAACATCTATGAAAATTTCATTCTTAAAACCCATACTCCTCGCTGCTTTCGCTATATTCTCGCTCTCAGCTTGCAGCGACGACGAAAACAATACTACTCCGCAGTCAAAGCCGACGTATGATATGACTGGCTTTGCGAAGGGCGCGGACGTAAGCTGGCTCACAGAAATGGAGAAGGCTGGCAGCAAGTTCTACAACGCAAGCGGTGCCGAGCAGGACTGCATGACGCTGCTACGCGACCTCGGCGTGAACTCTATCCGACTCCGCGTGTGGGTAGATCCGCAGGACGGCTGGTGCAATAAGCAGGACGTGCTCGCAAAGGCGTCGCGCGCGAAGAATCTCGGTCAGCGTATCATGATTGACTTCCACTACTCTGACTCGTGGGCTGACCCTGGCAAGCAGAACATTCCGGCTGCATGGACCGACTTCAAGGACGACCTCCAGAAGATGAAGGCTGCCGTGGCTGAACACACAACTGACGTGCTTAGCTTCCTGAAGGAGAACGGCATCGACGTCGAATGGATACAGATTGGCAACGAGACGACGACGGGTATGCTGTGGCCCTTGGGCTTGGCTTCCGACAACAACTTCTCGAACTATGCCGCACTTAACAACGCCGGCTACGACGCTGCCAAGGCTGTGTATCCGGAGGCTCAGTGCATCGTGCATATCGACCAGGGCAATGTGCTGGGTCGCTTTACGTGGATGTTCGACGGCTTGAAGGCGGCTGGCGCAAAGTGGGACGTCATAGGCATGTCGCTCTATCCGGAGGACGACAACTGGCAGACGGTGACGGACGACTGCCTCGCAAACATCACGACGCTCGCCGCACGCTACAACACTAAGGTGATGGTGTGCGAGATTGGCATGGCGTGGGACTCGGAGAACGCTGCCGCAATGATGAAGAAGATGGTAGATGGCTGCAAGGCGAACGCCTCGTGCCTCGGCATCTTCTACTGGGAGCCGGAATGTTACGGCAACTGGAAAGAATATAACAAGGGAGCGTTCGACACAAACGGCAAGCCGACGGCGACGCTGGATGCTTTTAAAAGTAAAAAGGTAAAAAAGTAAAAAGGTAAAAAAGTAAAAAGCCCCTCCCAACCCTCCCCATTGGGGAGGGCTTAGGAAGGCTTAAGAAGGCTTAGTTCGGCTTAAACGCCTCCATCAACATCTCAACATCTTTAAAAACATGAACAAATCAACATTAATTTCACTCGCTCTTCTGTCAGCCCTCTCGGCTACGGCGCAGCGCACGACACAGAATCTGCGCCAATGGCAGTTCTCACGCGACAGCATCAACTACAAGTCGGTGACAATACCGCACGACTGGGCTATAAACGGACCGTTCGACAAGAAGTGGGACCTGCAGAATGTGGCTATCGTGCAGAACGGCGAGACGGAGAAGACGGAGAAGTCGGGACGCTCGGGGGCGCTGCCCTGGATCGGTCGCGGCTACTATAAGACCACCATCGACATAAAGCGTCTGCCAAAGACCGCCGTGCTGGAGTTTGACGGCGCTATGGCTGACCCGCACGTGTACATCAACGGCAAGCTGGCTGGTCACTGGGCGTACGGCTACAACGCCTTCCGCGTGGATGCGGCGCCGTATCTGAAGAAAGGCAAGAACGAAATCAGCGTGAGCCTCAACAACCGCGAGGAGAGTTCGCGCTGGTACCCCGGCGGCGGACTCTACCGCCCCGTGCAACTCGTGACTAATGCCGACGCAGCCACAATCAATCCTTGGGGCTGCTACTTCCGCACAGAGTCTATTGCCGACGGAAAGGCTGAAGTGAGCATCTGCACCAATATAAACAATGTAGACAAGACTCTCTCGATAGAAAACCAGCTTGTCGACAATGCCAGCAAGGTGGTTGCGCAGTTCAAATACGGCGACTTCGATGCTCAGGGCAATGTGGTGAAGACGCTGACCGTGGACAACGCGCAGCTCTGGTCGCCGGAGACACCTTATTTATATAAGCTCGTCACACGCCTCTACCGCAATAACAAGCTCGTAGACGAGACCACCGAGAAGGTAGGCATCCGCACGGTGAGCGTGGCGCAATACGACGGATTCCAGCTGAACGGCAAGTCGCGCAAGATAAATGGCGTCTGTCTGCACCACGACCTCGGTCCGTTGGGCGCAGCCGTGAACAAAGCGGCGCTCATCCGTCAGATTCGCACGATGAAGGACATGGGATGCGACGCAATTCGCACGGCGCACAACATGCCGTCGACGTGGCAGATGGAGGTGTGCGACTCGATGGGTATGATGGTGATGGCGGAGAGTTTCGACATGTGGATATACCCTAAATGCAAGAACGGCTACGCGCTGAACTTCAAGGAGTGGGCTGACCGCGACATAGAGAACCTCGTGCGCAACCACCGCAACCATCCGTCTATCGTGATGTGGAGCATCGGCAACGAGATACCTGAGCAATGGAGCGAAGAAGGTCGACAAATAAGCGAACATCTGCAGGCGCTCTGCCACAAGTACGACCCTACACGACCCGTGACGCAGGGCATGGACCAGGCTGAAGCGGCGCTCGGGTCGGGCTTCGCACAGGTGATGGACGTGCCGGGCTTCAACTATCGCGTGCATAAGTACGACAACAACATAAAGCAACTGCCGAAGGGATTCCTCTTAGGTTCGGAAACGGCGTCGACGGTGAGCTCGCGCGGCGTGTACAAATTCCCCGTGGAGCCGTCAGACTCGAAGAAATATGCCGACGGACAGTGCTCGTCGTACGACGTGGAGTATTGTCCGTGGAGCAATCTGCCGGACGATGACTGGCGTATGCAGGACGACCGCGACTATGTGATAGGCGAGTTCGTATGGACGGGCTACGACTATCTGGGCGAGCCCTCGCCGTACGACGAATACTGGCCGTCGCGTTCGAGCTACTTCGGCATCTGCGACCTCGCCGGACTGCCCAAAGACCGCTTCTGGCTGTACCGCTCCCACTGGCGCACGGACGTGAACACGCTGCACGTGCTGCCCCACTGGACGTTCCCGGGACGCGAGGGCGAGGTGACGCCGGTTTACTGCTACACCAATGCGCCGTCGGCTGAACTGTTCGTGAACGGAAAGAGTCAGGGCAGAATAGTGAAGAACCCCAACACACGCCTCGACCGCTACCGCCTGCGCTGGAACAACGTGAAGTACGAGCCGGGCGAGATGAAGGTGGTGGCTTACAACTACGACGGCACGGTGATGGGCGAACAGACGGTGCGCACGGCGGGCGAGCCGGCACGCATCGTGCTCGAAGCCGACCGCAGCAGCATCGCTGCCAAGGGCGAGGACCTGGCGTTCGTGAAGGTGTCGGTGGTGGACAAGGACGGAACGCCCTGCCCGACGGCTACGAACAAGATGAAGTTCGAGGTGACGGGCGCAGCGAAGTTCCGTGCGGCTTGCAACGGCGACGCAACATCGCTCGTGGCGTTCAACTCGACGGAGATGCCGCTCTTCAGTGGCGAGCTGGTTGTCGTGGTGGAAGGCACGAAGCAGGGCAAGGCTACGCTGAGCGTGTCGGCTGATGGTCTGCCAAAGGAGACATTGTCAATCAACATCAAATAGCATTTTATACATATGAAAAAAATGATTTATGCGGTGATGGCTATTGCCTCACTAACTTATTCTACTCACACAACGGCGCAATCGCAGGACTTGCAGAAAAAGGTGAACGACTACTTCGAGCAGTCGCTTCAAGCCGAGCAGAAAGCATTGGAGCAGGACGGCAAGGCCGACTACGCTAAGAACACTCCTCTCGACACTGAGATTCAGACAGCAATAAAGAACAAGGACATAGCCAACTATCAGAAGATGGTTTGGACTGCATGGTGCGAGGCGAACAATGCGCTGCAGGAGGAAAAGCTCATAGAGCCTGCCGAACTGAAGCTGGCGAAGAACAGCGCCTGGCACTTGCCGCAATGCCTGGAGCCTAATGCGGTCATGCCTTATTATTACGGCAAAAAGGGTGTGGCTGCCAATGGTCAATACCCGCTCTTCCTCTACACACACGGTTCGGGCTCGAAGGACAGAGAATGGGCGAATGGTATCGAACTGGGTCTCGGCTTCAAGGATGCGCCTTCTATCTATTTCATTCCGCAGATTCCGAACGAGGGCGAATACTATCGCTGGTGGCATCTGTCGAAGCAGTATGCCTTCGAAAAGCTTATTCGTTTGGGTTTGACGAGCGGCGAGGTGGATGCCAACCGACTCTACGTGTTCGGCATCAGCGAGGGCGGTTATGGCAGTCAGCGTCTCGCCTCGTTCTACGCCGACTATTGGGCAGCGGCGGGTCCGATGGCAGGTGGCGAGCCTCTGAAGAATGCGCCGGTAGAGAACTGCGCCAATATCGGTTTCTCGCTGCTTACGGGTGCTGACGACACGGGATTTTATCGCAACGACCTCACATGGTTCACTCAGGTGGCTTTCGACTCTGTGCAGCTGGCTCGTCCGTTGGCTGTGGACAACACGCCCATCTTCCGCCATCGCATCAACCTCTTGCCTGGCATGCAGCACCACATCACTTACGGACTGACCACACCTTGGCTCAAGCAGTTTGTGCGCAATCCGTATCCGAAGACGGTGCTTTGGGAGGACTTCGAAATGGATGGCAGACATCGTTCTGGATTCTATAACCTGCAGGTGCTGGCACGCCCGTCAGAGGCAAGAACATACTACGAGATGGATATAGACAAGAACGTGGTTTCTATCAAGGTAAGTGACGTAGAATACGTTACGACGATGAAGGACAAGATGTGGGGCATCGACCTGAAGTTCAATCGCAAATACACTATAGCTACCGGTGGCAAATTGAGGGTGTATCTCAACGAACAGTTGGTGAACCTCAAGAAGCCAGTAACTGTCAAGATAAACGGCAAGCAGGTCTTTCATGGTGTTGCCAAGGCCGATCTGCAGGCAATGGTGAACAGTTGCATGGAATACTTCGATCCATACCGTGTGTATCCGGTTGCAATCGACTTGTCTTATTAATATAAAGAGAACGCATCTACTTAATATAAAGAGATAAAAAAAGAGCTGCATCAAAACTCTGTTTGGAGAGTCTTGATGCAGCCCTATGTGTTTTTACAAAGTATTGTGTCCCGATTATCAATCTACTAACTAACTACTTACTAACCTAATCAACTATACTTAAACAACTATACTAATTAAAATCTATTAACAATCTATATCATTATCCAATCTATGCATTTTCGTTAGACGTGTTTTCTTTAAAGATTTGAAGCCTTACGGTCTTTAAATGTTTTTTCCTTTTGACATTGCAAAGGTATAAAGAATAAAACTTCAGGTATTGCACAAATCATTCAAATAATGACACTTTTGTTACATGAAAGTGCATATAAAAGTGTTTGAGAGAAGAATGAGGAAAGTTTACTGGTTATC
>ERZ1032078.361-NODE-361-length-17671-cov-5.135559_pt1 | contig 17671 bp, 15 predicted proteins | sample MGYA00517101_ERZ1032078 | MGnify/ENA primary metagenome ERZ1032078 (study PRJEB33719, sample SAMN04261301) | wastewater metagenome | biome: rural village; feature: human; material: feces | host: Homo sapiens | place: El Salvador | collected 2013-01-14 ... | reverse complement strand
TTGAGGATGGCTATGTGGATCTGCAGGATCCGGTATTCCGCTATCTGCCGACTTACCGGAAGCAGTACTATATGACGCCGGGAGGAGCTCTTCGTCCGGTGTCTGCAGATTCACCGATGCGCGTCCGTGATCTTTTGAACATGACATCCGGCCTTGTATATCCGGATGACGTGACCCGCCCCGGGAAGGAAACCGGTGCGATATACGAGGATGCCATCCGGCGTCTCGGAACAGACAATGCCATGACTACGCAGGAGTTTGCGGAGAGAATCGGCGAATGTGCGCTTTTGTTTGCGCCTGGCAGCAGTTGGAACTACAGTGTTTCCGCAGATATCCTGGGTGCAGTCATCGAGAAAATCACCGGAATGAGCTTTGGCGAGTATCTGAAGGAGAGCATTCTGGATCCGGTCGGGATGGAGGATACGGCATTTTATATTCCGGAGGAAAAGAAGAGCCGCCTGGTGACGGCATACATGAACCGTGAGGATCAGCCGGGGAAAGAGCTCGTTCCCTACACGGGGAATCATCTTGCAATCCGCAATGACGGCGGAGCCAATCCTTTCGAATAGGGCGGTGCCGGCTTGTTCTCGACACTGGATGATTATCGGAAGTTTACGGGAATGCTGATGAATCATGGAAAGGCAGAGAATGGGAAACAGGTTCTTCGTCCGGGAACAGTACGCTTCTTCTCATCAGGAAAGCTGAGCTCCTGGCAGCAGAAGGGCTTTGATTCCTGGGTAGGACTTGCCGGACACACCTATGCCAATCTGAATCGTGTCATGGTGGATCCGGATCAGGCAGTGACCATCGGACATAAGGGAGAATACGGATGGGACGGCTGGCTTGGTGTGTATTTTGCCAACGATCCGCAGGTGCATCAGACGATCCTTCTTATGATGAATAAAAAGGACTATGGTACAGACCGGTTGACCAGAGAAATCCGCAACATCGTGAATTCGGAGACAGAATGACAGGAAAGAGACCGATTGTGGCAGCAGGGATTCTGCTGTTTCTTCTGGGACTGACAGGCTGCGGTGCAGCCGTTTCTTCCCAGGGAGAATCGGAGGAAACGGAGACCGTTTCCTCCTGGGAGACAATTCCGGAAACGGAGAAGCCGACAGAGAACGATACCGAGGCCGGAACGGAGAACACAGAGGAGCAGGAAGAAAATGGTGCTGCGCTTTTCGGGGAGCTGGAAGAGGACGCTGAAGTCCAGGTCTCGGAGGTTTCCGGAATTGACGGGAGCATGACCGGAACGGAAAAGGCAAAGGAGCTGGTATCTGCGTTTATGAAGGACAGAGGGTTAAACAGCGGAAATTTCGCAGTGGCCTATCAGAACCTTGTAACGGGAGAGGTATTCTATTACAACGAGCTGAAGCAATGGGATGCCTGCAGTACCTATAAGTTCCCTTTGAATCTTCTTTATTATGACATGGAGGCTTCCGGTCAGATTACCGGGGATACCATCCTTCCCGGGACACAGACACCGCTGTCGGAATGTCATCATCAGAGCCTGGAATTCTCGAATAATGATCTGTCGGAAGCCATGATGGACAATCTGGGCAGCTATGATGTTGTGAAGCAGAATATGAGAAAATACTTCACACTTACCGATGCAGAGATTGACAACAGTTATTATCATCACAATTATTTCTGTGCAAGGATGATGATGGACTGTGCGGCCTATCTGTACCAGCATCAGAATGAGTATCCGGATGCGCTGCGTTATCTGGAGGCTGCACAGCCGGGGGAGTACTTCCGGACCTATCTCCCGGGAGTCACCATTGTGCAGAAATACGGACTGCGGGATGGATATAACCACAATGCGGGGATTGTTTTTGCGGAAACACCCTTTGCGCTGTCCGTGTACTCCTATCAGGCGGGCGGAAATGAAATGATCGGGCGACTGGCAGAGCTGTTTGCGCAATATACGGAAGGGTAAGACAGCAATAGTGCTAAAAATGAGCGATATATAATTGGATAATATGTCACATTGACAATAACGCAATCGGAGATTATAGTAAGGAACAGCACGAGCAAGCGGTTGCGCAATGATGTAAATGCATCATAATGCACCGATTGTTCCTGCAGACCGAATGGTCGGTCATCACAGCTGTGATAACAGCGAACATCTAGGAGGGTCAAATGAAAAAGAGGATTGTTTCTGTACTGATGGCGGGTACGCTGGTTTCTGCAATGCTTGCAGGCTGCGGAAACTCTTCCGCACCGGCAGCTTCGGATGCGGCAGAAGACACGGCCGGGGATACCACAGAACAGGCGGACGCGGCAGAAGATACTGGAGCAGAGGATGCAGCACCGGCAGAGCTTGACTATGACGGAGACATTAAGGTATGGGTTGCGGATAATGCAGTGAGCTTCACACAGGATCAGATTGCGAAGTTCCAGGAAGCGAATCCCGGCGTGGCAAATGCGACCTTTACGGTAGAGGCTGTCGGTGAGGGAGATGCCTCTACCAATATGATCACAGATGTAGAGGCAGGCGGTGATGTGTATACCTTTGCACAGGATCAGGTTGCACGCCTTGTTGCTGCAGGTGCTCTGGAGGAGGTTGCACCGGAGAACGTTGATGCGGTAAAGGCAGACAATGACGAGGGCGCTGTCGGTGCAGCAACGGTAGGATCGGCGCTGTATGCATATCCGCTGACTTCGGACAATGGCTATTTCATGTACTATGACAAGAGTGTTGTCACCGATCCTACGGATTTAGATGCGATTATTGCGGACTGCGAGAAGGCAGGCAAGAATATCTATATGGAAATCAACTCCGGCTGGTATCAGACGGCGTTCTTCTTCGGGACCGGCTGCGATCTTTCCTATGAAACGGACGATGCCGGAAACTTCACCAGCGCTAACGTGGATTATGCCTCTGATCAGGGACTGGTTGCACTGAAGGAAATGATTCGTCTGAGCAGCTCCTCTTCTTTTGTAAACGGCTCTGTGGCAGGTGACGCAACCAACATCGGAGCAATTGTTGACGGAACCTGGGATGCTTCCACGGTAAAGGAAGTGCTTGGTGACAATTATGGCTGCGCTCCGCTGCCGTCCTTCCAGGGATCGGATGGAAAGACTTATCCGATGTCCGGTTTCTCCGGATACAAGCTTCTCGGAGTAAAGCCGCAGGAGGATGAGAATAAGCTGGCGGTTTGCGATGCTCTTGCAGCATATCTCTCCAGCGGAGAAGTACAGCTTGAACGCTACAAGGCAATCGGCTGGGGGCCGTCCAATCTGGAAGCACAGCAGTCGGATGAGGTTCAGGCTGACGAGGCTCTGAGCGCACTGAATGAACAGCTTCTCAAAAACAAGCCGCAGGGTCAGTATCCTGCAGATTTCTGGACACTGGCAACCGCACTTGGAGATGATGTCATCACCGGAACACTGAATGAGAAGTCCAGTGATGAGGATCTGATGGCAGCGCTGCAGACCTTCCAGGATACCTGCATCTCTTATGCAAAATAAGAATTACAAGCAGCACAGCGGAGAGTGATCCGCACAAAGATGGGCCGGCGGAGTTGTTCCTGCCGGCTCATCTCATCCCCAGGGGAAATGAGAGCATATGATTCGGAAATCGGAGGGAGACACAATGAGCAAAACAAAACAGGCCGCGGAATCGAAGAAAAATCCGGTGGCTGCGTTCTTCCAGGCACTCGGAGAGAATTTTCGTGAAATCGGGACTACATTTGCAAACGGAGACTGGAAAACCAGAATTTCTTATATCGTGATGGGCTTCGGGCCGATCCTTCGCGGTCAGGTGGTCAAGGGACTTGCATTTCTGGCTGCGGAGATTCTGTTCTTCCTCTATCTGATTCAGTTCGGCTGGAAGTATGTAAGCAAGATTACGACGCTTGGAACGGTGGAGACACAGAAAATCCACCGCAAGACCGTGTACGGAGACAACAGCTTTCTGATACTGCTTTTCGGAATTCTGACCATCATTTTGATTGCCGCATTTCTCTTTGTCTGGAGAATGAATGTGCGGGAAAATATGCTCGAGGAGCTTCGGCTGAAGGAAGGAAAATCTCTTCCTTCGAACCGGAAGGCACTTCGTTCTCTGCTGGATGAGAATTTTGACAAAACGCTTCTGGCACTACCGACGCTTGGAATTTTCTTATTTACGGTTCTTCCATTCATTTTCTTGGTTGGGGTTGCCTTCAGGAACTATGCCAGGGAGCATCAGTCCCCGACCAATCTGTTTACCTGGGTAGGACTGGAGAATTTCAAAAATCTGTTCAGCTTCGGGTCTTCGGGCTTCGGAACAACCTTTCTGTCGGTTTTGAGCTGGACTCTTGTCTGGGCATTTTTTGCAACCTTTATTGATTATTTCCTCGGTCTGGCGGTGGCTATGCTGATCAACAAGAAGGGAATCCGCTTTAAGAAGCTTTGGAGAACCATTCTGGTGCTGACCATTGCGGTTCCGCAGTTCGTATCGCTTCTGTATATTACCAAGCTGTTTGCCGTGGATGGATTCGTCAATGGATTTCTGATGTCTCATCACATGATTTCCAATCCGATCCCCTTCTGGACCAATCCTTCTCTGGCAAGGATTATGATCATCGTGATCAATATCTGGATCGGAATCCCATATCTGATGCTGATTGCAACCGGTCTTCTGATGAATATTCCGGAGGATCTGTATGAAAGTGCCAGAATTGACGGCGCAAATTCCGTACAGATGTTCTTTAACATTACTCTTCCGTACATGTTGTTTGTAACAGGGCCGTTCCTTCTTACGCAGTTTACCGGAAACCTGAATAACTTCAACGTCATCTATCTGCTGACGCAGGGAAAACCGCTTTCGACGAAGATGACCGGAAATGCGGGCGCCACGGATCTTCTTGTAACCTGGCTTTACAAAATGACCGTCACAGATACGAATTACAAGATGGCGGCAGTGATCGGCATTATGGTATTCCTGGTGACGGCAGTGATTTCACTGACGGTTTACAACATGCTTCCGTCGGTTAAGGATGAGGAGGGCTTCCAATAATGAGTACAAAAGAGAAGAGAGTGTCTTCCATGAAGGCCAGAAGAAGGGCCGGAAATATTGCGGCTTATATCGTATTGATTCTGATGAGCATCATCTGGCTGTTTCCTTTTTTCGGGATTCTGATGCAGAGCTTCCGCTCATATGCAACGGAATACGGCGGAGTGGTAAGTTATATCATTCCCAGGAAGTTTTCTCTGGACAACTACCGGTTCCTGTTCTCCGGGGAGACAAACTATCTGCTCTGGTATCGCAATACGGTCATCATTGCATTCTGTGTTTCACTGTTTCAGACGATTATTGTTCTGTGCGTGGCCTATGCGTTGTCAAGAATGCGGTTTACCGGGAGAACGTTTCTGATGCGGTGCTGGCTGATTCTGGGTATGTTCCCGGGCTTCCTCACCATGATCTGCATGTACTTCCTGCTGAAGCAGTTCGGCCTGACACAGGCCGGCGCGGTTCCGGGTCTGATCCTGGTTACCATCGCCAGCTGCGGCATGCAGTACTATGTGTGTAAGGGATATTTTGACACCATTCCGAAGGCACTGGATGAGGCGGCAAGAATTGACGGTGCAACACGTTTTCAGATTATGTATCAGCTGATTTTGCCTCTTTCCAAGCCGATCGTCATCTATACGGCGCTGACAGCGTTTATGGCTCCCTGGTGCGATTATATCTTTGCCTCTTATGTCGCGTTTGGTCATGACAGCAGCTACAACGTGGCAGTGGGAATGACCAGATGGGTATGGACCAAAGATTTTCAGAGCCAGGGATATTTCACAAGATTCTGCGCAGGCGGTGTTCTTGTTGCAATTCCTGTAACCCTTCTGTTTATGGCTCTGCAGAAATACTATGTGGAAGGGGTTACCGGCGGCGCAGTAAAGGGATAAGTACAAATGGCAGGCAATCTAACCATTGATGATATTGCGGAAGCGCTCGGGGTATCTAAAACTACAGTATCCCGGGCAATTTCCGGAAAAGGGAGGATTTCACGGGCAACGACGGAACGAATCCTTACCTATATCAATGAACACAATTACAAACCGAATGTATATGCGCAGGGATTGGCTATGCAGAAGACCAGCAACATCGGTGTGGTCTGGCCGGGGGATTCCGATGCAGGTGAGCTTCCGTTTTTCCAGAAATGTCTTCTTGGCATTAATCAGGCTGCCGCGCAGAATCATTATGACCTTCTCGTCTCGATTCTTGGGGCAGCGACATTTCCGGAATCCGCAGGATTGTGGAAAACCGGAAAGCGGATGGCATAATTCTTACCAGAACTCTGATGGAGGATTTGCCGGCCCGGTATCTGAAGGAGTCCGGAATTCCGTTTGTTGCCATCGGGAGCAGTATGGATCCGGATGTCATCTGTGTGGACAATGCGAATGAAAAAGCCTGTTGTGAGCTTACGGATAGAATGCTGCAGCACGGAGGAAAGAGAATAGCGCTGATCGGCGGGCCTTGTGATTATGTGATTACCAGGACAAGACTGAAGGGGTTCGAAGAGGGGCATGCAAAATCAGGACGTAAGCCGGATGAAAGGCTGATTCACATGGGCGTCCTGAGTATTGCAGATGTGGAAGCGGCGTTTTTGAAAATTCTGGAGGACGGGGCAGATTCCCTGATCTGCATGGATGATGGAATCGCAGAGCAGGTGCTGATCATCTGCCACAGCCGCGGCATTCAGATTCCGAAGACAATCCGACTGGCTTCCTTTTATGACAGCAGTTTTCTGGCAAATGCCTTTCCTGCGGTAACGGCAATCCGTTTTGACGACGCGGCGCTCGGAAAGATGGCGGCGGATACCTTGATGCGGCTGCTGTCGGGGGAGCGTGTTCACAGCCGAATGCTGGAGAATTACCGGATCATTCTGCGGGAAACATTCTATTGAAATCATTACAGACAGAATAAGTTCTGCAGACAGCAGAGATATAAGAGGTAGAGAACGTGAGAATACAACTGAACAGGAATTCCCAATTATCTTATACACCGCAATTCCTGACTCTGGATCATACTCCCTGGTTTCCGCTGATGGGAGAGATTCATTACAGCCGGGTTTCCGGCGGACGATGGGAGGAAGAGCTGTATAAGATGAAAGCCGGCGGAATTGACCTGGTGTCGGCCTATACCATCTGGATTCATCACGAAGAGGTAGAAGGAGAATGGGATTTTTCGGGAGACCGTGATCTTCGGAGGTTTCTTCAGACCATCAAGAATTGCGGCCTTCACTGCGTTCTGAGAATCGGACCGTGGGCACATGGAGAGGTTCGAAACGGAGGATTTCCGGACTGGCTGGTGGAAAAGGAGAAAGAAGGAGAGCTGGTGACAAGGACCAATGATCCGGAATATCTTCGTTTTGTTCGGGAATTTTACGGGAAAATCGCAGAGCAGGCCAGGGGACTTCTGCTGTCCGACGACGGACCTGTTGCGATGATACAGATTGAGAACGAGTATGGCCATGTGGGCGGAAGAACCGGAGAGGAAGGGGAAGCACACATGTGCATGCTGAAGCAGCTTGCAAAAGAGGCCGGGCTTGAGGTCCCGATTTACACGGCAACCGGCTGGGGAGGCGCTGTGACAGGCGGAATGCTCCCTGTTATGGGAGGCTACTGCGAGGCTCCCTGGGATCAGCGGCTGACGGAAATCGAGCCCTCGGGGAATTATCTGTTTACGGAAGAAAGAAATGATCACAACATCGGGTCTGATCATGGACTTGGGGTTGGAATTACCTTTGATATGAAACAGTTTCCTTACCTCACTGCAGAGCTTGGAGGAGGTCTGCAGGTGACAAAGCACCGGAGACCGGTAGCAACCGGCAGGGATACCGAGGCAATGACACTGGTCAAGCTGGGAAGCGGCTGCAATCTTCTCGGATATTACATGTATCACGGAGGGACCAATCCGGAGGGGAAGCGGACAACGCTGCAGGAATCGAGGGAGACCGGATATCCGAATGACCTTCCGGTGAAAAACTACGATTTCAATGCTCCGATCCGCGAGTATGGGCAGCTGTCGGACAGCTATCGGAGAATTCGGAGATTGTCGCTGTTTCTTCATGATTTCGGAAGTGATCTGGCAAAGATGCCGTATATCCCTCAGCCGAAAAACCCCGGGAAGCCGGAGGATCGTTCTGAACTTCGCACAGCTGTCCGCTGCAATCCGAAAACCGGGGCGGGCTTTCTGTTTGTGAATAATTATGTCCGGCACTATCCGATGCCGGAGCATCCGGAAACTGTGCTGCAGGCTTTCGGGGCAGACGGAGGAGAGGTGTATGCGGAATTCGGCAGGCAGGACATCAAGGATGGGGATTATTTCTTCTATCCCTTCCGGATGCCGCTTGGTGAGCATGCCGTTCTGGAGCATGCCAGGGCAATTCCGCTGTGCATCCTCCGGAATGCACAGGGAGAGCCGGATACTTATGTCTTCTATACGAAAAATGGCGTGGATCCGGATTTTTGCGTGAGCGGAGATGCTTCTCCTGTCACGATCCTTACTCTTTCTGAAGAGGAAGCACTGCATGCACAGAAAATCATCCGGGATGGAAGAGAGTTCCTTGTGATTTCGGAGATGGATCTGTACCAGAGAGAGGATGGAACCATTGCAGGCCTCCTTCGGACGGAAGCAACGGAAACGCCGGAAGTCAGGGTCTATCCTTCACCGGAGCAGGGGATTTCCGGAATGGAGCAGGCGGATGCGAATACCTTCCGCAGCTGTGAGAGCGTTTCGAATCCGGTTTCCTGCGAATTGACGGGAACTATGGAAACGGAAGACGGAACGGATCTGGTTCTTCCGATTCACGTTGAGGGAATTCGAAAAGAGCTGGAGGAGGCACTTCTGATTCTGAACTATGAGGGCGAGTCTGCGGAGCTCTATCAGGACGGGCGACTGGTGGCCGACAGCTTTTATACCGGTCAGTCCTGGGAAATCGGGTTGAAGGAGCTTGCCAGGGAGCAGAAGGCGGATCTGATCGTTGTGATTCATCCGCTGAGGGAGGACGCAGGAATGTATCTGGAAAAATGGCCTGTGATGAAGAACCATGCGGCCTGCAGACTGGGAAAGGCAGAGACAGCAGCGATCATCCGTCTGAAATTAAAATAAATTAAACAAGATTAAACAATGGTAAATCCCGGTGAAGTGTGCAACAATGGAGAAAGACACAGTAATCTCGCAGAGGCGGAGATTCTAAGGGGATAAGACTTGCTGCGCAAAGGGGAGGCAGAAAAAAGATGAACCGGAAATATCAGATTGGCACAGAAGAAAACAGGACATTTTTGCAGGAGGCAAGGGAGAATCTCCTGACATTCGGACATAAGTTTCCATCGCCGGAGGGCGGCTCCTATTGGCTTGGAGATGACGGCACACCGTGGAAGGATCGGAATCGCGAGACCTGGATTACCGCACGTATGGTGCATGTGTACAGCCTTGGAACTCTTCTGGGACACCCGGGAAGCGAAGAGCTTGCAGATGCAGGTCTGAAGGGCCTTCTCGGAGAACTGCATGATAAGGAACACGACGGCTGGTATGCGGCTGTGACGGCGGATGGGAAGCCCATGGGACCGAAGCAGTGCTATGCACATGCCTTTGTGATTCTTGCAGCAACCAGCGGAATGCTTGCGGGAAGACCCGCGGCGAAGAAGCTGTTTGAAAAGGCTGCGGCGGTATATGACAAGTACTTCTGGAACGAGGAACTCGGACTCTCTGCAGACACCTGGAATACAGAATTTACGGAGCTGGATCCTTATCGGGGACTGAACGCGAATATGCATACGGTAGAGGCTTTTCTGGCAGCTGCGGATGCGGCCGGAGAGGAAGATTACCGCGTGCGGGCAGGAAGAATCATTGACCACGTGATCGGCTGGGCCTCCTCCAACAGCTGGAGAATTCCGGAGCACTACAGGAGTGACTGGACGGCAGATCTTGAATGCAACAAGGACAAGCCGGATGATCCGTTCAAGCCTTACGGGGCAACCCCGGGACACGGCATTGAATGGGCGAGGCTGATTACGCAGTGGGCGCTGTCCATGTATCCCTGCGCGGAGGATGGAGCCGTTTCCGAACAGGCAGCTCCGTATGTGGAGGCTGCCGAGAACCTGTTCAACCGCGCGGCACTGGATGCCTGGGATACGGACGGAGCTCCCGGAATTGTCTATACCACCGACTGGAACGGGAAGCCTGTGGTTCATGACAGAATGCACTGGACGCTGGCAGAGGCCATCAATACATCCGCTTCGCTTTACCAGGTGACCGGCAAAGCGATTTATGCGGATTATTACAGCTGGTTCATGAAATATCTGGATGAGAAGGTGATGGACCACGAGCATGGCTCTTGGTACCACCAGCTGGACCGCAATAATCAGGTGCTGAACACGGTATGGCCCGGCAAATCGGACCTGTATCATGCCACGCAGGCAACGCTGATTCCGTTCTATAACGCAGCGGTTTCCATTGCAAGAGCGGTGAAGGACAATCGAAGAATCTGAAAAAAATATAAAATGAGGGCGAATCGAGGAAAATTATTTTCCTTTGATTCGCCTTTTTGCTTAAGTAACGAAATCAATAGTTTGAATTATATTCAGAAAGGGTGAGAACTGTGTGATAAAAAAGGTCGTTGTCCGGTGAGCAGTGGCAAATAGCGACACTGTGCTTGCCACTCTGCGTGCGTGTATTTTAATGCTAAAATAATTCAATCATTTCCCTTGGCACAATTGTCTGCAGATGTGAAATCGATGATTTTCTTTGAAAATCATCGGGGGGGGTAAAAAACTGGTATTGCTCATAAAAAACGGGGAAAGAAATTTTGTTGAGAGGTACTGACGAGTGAGTGTCGGGAGTATGCTTTCTGACCTGCTAAGCCAGGCCAGCGAGTCTAAGAACTATGTCATCAGAGAAACCGGCATTGACCGGTCAACGTTTTATCAGATCCTTCGGGGAAACCGGATTGCCACGGAGGATCAGATCGAGCGGATTTGCGAGTATATTCATCCGGATGCGGAAACCTATGACAAGCTAATTGACTGCTATGAAGAGGAGCGTGTGGACGCGAAGACCTATCAGAACCGTCAGTATGTGAAGCAGTTTTTCAATTCTCTTTCCGAGGAGGAGACTACAGGAAGACACACCAGAGAGGGTCAGCAGATTGCAGCATTTCTGGAACGTGAAACGGCGGCAGGAGCAGAGCGCTTCCGTCTTTTTCTTCCTTCCATCAGCAGAAGAACGACGGATGTCTTTCAGGCGATGGAGAATTCTGCTCTCGACAATGAGAAAGCTCCGGAGATTCTTCAGCTGCTTGCGGAAGAGGGCAGCAGGAGAGGCGCAGCGGGCAGGTATCCGAAATTCAAGGACTGGTTTTTCCATCTGAAGGGGAAAACGATCCGGTTCCATGCATATTCTCTGGGAAAGCCCATGACGGGGTTAAATACCGTTGCTTTTCCGTACTATGTCATTGGCGGAACGGGGATGCTGCTCATCAGCTACAATGAGAAACAGATTGTTGAGGTGCAGGATCCGGGCATTGTCAATGCATACAGGGATAATTTTGACCATATCCTGAAGGATGGCGAAGAGATTGCATCGACGGAAACCGATTATATATCGATCATGCAGTTTTTCTATCGTAATTGGACGACGATTGGAAGAGAGCCCGTTTACCTTCTGACTCCGAGGCCCTGTGCATGGCTGTGCTCCACGGATGAAATGGTCCGGAAGTATATGCACGAGGAAGAATTTGTTTCCTACGGACAGACCTTCCGGAATCTGAATGTAAGAGAGTTTACCACACAGAACGGAATGGAAGCGTTCTTCATGGATTCCAGAATCCATGAGGCGGGAGTGGATCTGCGAATCGACCCGGAAGATATGAAGAAGGTGCGCGAAACGATCAATGAGCACAGGGATCGGATTACGTTTCTTCTTGATGACCGGCGCGTGCGCGTGCATAAGGAGTGGCAGATGTTCCTGATTGGACGGCAGGCGGCCGTGTTTGTTCCTTATGAACGAACCAATTATATGATTTGCTTTACCAACAGGGATGTGGTCGATCCGCTCGCAGACTGGTTTGAGAGCAGAGTTACTTCGCTGAACAATGACATTATCCGGAAAAAGGGTGCGTGAAAAGACAATTGCGTGAATTAGAATTGACTAATTCCGGAGAAGAGTGCGACAATTTCTGACAAGCAGGCATGGCCGAAAGGCTGTGCCTGTTTTTGGGTTATGAGATAGGTGAAAGAGTAAAGCATGAATGTTGTTTTTGTACTGAACAGTATCTTGCTTGGCGCCGGCCTTGCCATGGATGCATTTTCGGTTTCCATTGCCAATGGATTGAATGAGCCGCATATGCCGCGCAGTAAAATGTGCCGGGTGGCGGGGACATATGCAGGGTATCAGTTTGCCATGCCGATGATCGGATGGTTTTGCGTTCATGCCGTCGCGGAGCAGTTTGAGATGTTCCGGAAATTCATTCCGTGGATTGCGTTGCTTCTTCTGGCCCTGATCGGGGGGAAAATGCTGGCGGAGGGAATCCGCAGCGTTCGGAGCGGGAAAAGCGCTGAGGCAGAGGAAGCACAAAGGAAGCAGGAAGCCTGTCTTGGTTTTGGGACATTGATGGTGCAGGGAATTGCAACCTCCATTGATGCGCTTTCCGTTGGCTTTACCATTTCGGATTATGGTACCATGATGGCAGCAGTCTGTTCCTTTCTGATTGCAGTGACGACCTTCGTTCTCTGCATGGCAGGATTGAAGTTCGGAAAAGAATTCGGGGAACGTCTTGCGGATAAGGCAACGATTTTCGGCGGCCTTCTTCTGATTGCCATCGGAGTCGAAATCTTTGTGAAGGGTGTTTTGTAAACCGGCGAGGGAGAACAGATTATGAAAATTGTGCTGAAGGAGCTGACCAAAAGGTTTCCGAACCGTGATCATAAAAAGGAAGAAGTGACGGCAGTCGATCACTTCAGCTTTGAGATTCCTGATGGGGAGCTGGTCAGTCTTCTCGGACCGTCCGGCTGCGGGAAAAGTACAACCCTGAATATGATCTGCGGGCTGGAGCAGCCTACGGAAGGGCATATCTTCTTTGGAGAAGAGGAGGTCACGAATCTTCCGCCGGAGCTTCGCGGCGTGGGAATGGTGTTTCAGAGCTATGCGCTGTATCCGCATCTTAGTGTGCGGAAGAACATTCTGTTCCCGCTGCAGAACCTTACCGGCGCCAGTCGTCTGAGCAAGGAGGAGATGAACCGCAGGGTAGAGGAAGCGGCGAAGCTGGTACAGATTGAACCGTATCTGGACCGAAGACCAAGGGAGCTTTCCGGCGGACAGCAGCAGCGCGTTGCGATTGCCAGGGCTCTGGTGAAGATGCCCAAGGTCCTTCTCCTCGATGAGCCGCTGTCAAACCTGGATGCGAGACTGCGCCTTCAGACGCGCGCGGAGATTCGCCGTATTCAGCAGGAGACCGGAATTACTACAGTTTTCGTGACGCACGATCAGGAAGAAGCCATGAGCATTTCGGATCGCATGGTGGTCATGAAGGACGGTGTTCTGCAGCAGATCGGGAAGCCGCAGGAAATCTATGACAATCCGGAAAATCTTTTTGTGGCACAGTTCCTCGGAAATCCTCCGATCAATGTACTGGAGGGAGAGCTCCGTCAGGACGGTGTCTATGTGGGTGAGGATCGGATTCTTGAAACCGAAGGACTGCCTGCAGGCGAAGGAGACAGGAAGGTCATGGTCGGGATCCGGCCGGAGGGCTTTATCTTGAAGGAGGACGGACCCTTCCGCTGCCGTCTGAAGTCGGTGGAAGTAATGGGACGAGATACCAGTGTGGTGATGGAGCATCCGGGAATGACGGGAGCTTCCCTTCGGGCGATTGTTCCGGGGGAAAGCCGGATGGAAATCGGGAAAGCGGAGCTTTGCTTTGCCGTAAAGCCGGGTAAGGTTTATCTGTTTGATGCTGCAGGCGGAGAACGCATTGATTTGAGCAGAGGCAGGCGTACTGAGGCGGAGGAGGCCGTGAAAGAGAAATGAACAACACCGGTAAGTGGAAGCCATGGCTGTATCTTCTTCCTTCACTGATTTTTCTGGGTATCTTCATGGTATACCCGCTTTTTGATGTCATCGTATATTCACTGGAGGAGGGCTACAATTCCGCCGCGCAGACCTACTGGGGCGTCGGACTTTATAATTTTCGGTATGTGCTGCGGGATCCGTATTTTCTGCAGGCACTGCAGAACACCTTTCTGATTGTCATCATTACGGTTCCCGTTTCGACGGGACTGGCGCTTTTGATTTCATTGGGGCTGAATTCCATTTCCCGATTCAAGGATTTGTTTCAGACCATCTTTTTTCTGCCATATGTCACGAATACGCTGGCAGTCGGCCTTGTCTTCATGATTCTTTTCAAAAAGACTCCGTATTCGGAGGGCTTTATCAATCTTCTGATCCGCTTTTTCGGAGGAACTCCGGTCGATTTTATTGAGGGCCCCTACTGGGCGAAGATGCTGGTGATGTGCATCTATACCGTCTGGATCGTGCTTCCCTTCAAGATCCTGATTCTGACCAGTGCACTGGCAGGCGTCAATCCGGACTACTACAAGGCGGCAAAGGTAGACGGAACGAGGAGCTTCCGGATTTTCTATAAGATCACACTTCCCATGATTGCGCCTATGATTACCTATCTGGTGATCACAGGATTTATCGGAGCCTTCAAGGCCTACAGTGATGAGGTTGCAATCTTCGGAACGAATCTGAATGCGGCAGGCATGAATACCATTGTGGGCTATGTATATGACATGCTGTACGGAGAAAGCGGCGGATATCCGTCCTATGCATCTGCTGCGTCCTTGCTTTTGTTTGCCATTGTATTCACCGTTACCGTGATCAATCTTATGCTGACCGGAAGAGAGGAAGGGGCTTCATGAGCAATCATCAGAAAGCCGGACGGGAAGCCGGTATTGGCAGAAAAGCCGGAAGAGCAGTCGTGTATGCACTTCTTGCGATATGGGCAGTTATTGTTTTGTTTCCGTTTTACTGGATGATTCTGACTTCCCTGAAAAGCTACAGCTCCTATAATGCGGAATATGTTCCGAAGCTGTATGCGGTGCATCCCACGCTGCAGAATTATGCAGATGCCTTCACGCAGGTTCCGCTGGGCAGGTACTTCCTGAATTCCATTGTTTTCACTCTGGCAACCACGGCGATCATGCTGGCCGTCACCATCCTTGCGGCCTATGCGTTCGCGAGACTTCGCTTTCGCGGAAAAAATTTGCTGTTTACGCTGTATCTGTCTCTGATGATGATCCCGAATGAGCTTGTGATCATCACGAATTTCGTCACAATCACAGACTGGAATCTGCGGAACACGTATCTGGGACTCATTCTTCCGAGTGTAACCTCGGTGTTCTATATCTATCTGCTGAAGGAAAACTTCGAGCAGGTTCCGGAGGAGCTGTACAAGGCAGCGAAGGTGGATGGAACCTCGGATCTGAAATACCTTTGGAAGGTGATGATTCCAATCTGTCAGCCGACGATCGTCACCATTATCATTCTGAAGATCATAGAATGCTGGAATTCCTATGTGTGGCCGCGGCTGATTACCGATGACGCTTCGTATTTTCTGGTATCAAACGGAATTCAGGAGCTTCGGGAGAACGGTTTCGGACGCGAGAACATCCCCGCGATGATGGCCGCTGTGGTCGCGATCTCCATTCCTCTGATTCTGCTGTTTCTGATCTTCCATCGGAAAATCATGGAAGGCGTGTCGCAAGGGGGCATTAAGGGCTGAGCATGAGAATGAGAACAGGAAAAAAGAGAATCAGAAGACTGACCGGAGCTTTTCTTTCTGCCATCCTGGCAGGGAGCTGCCTGGGGCTGACCGGCTGTCACGGCTCACAGGGACTGCAGGCGTTTACGGTACCGGAGTCCTTTGATGACACGAAGCCGGTTACCATCACGTTCTGGGCCAAGAACGATACGAACAAGAACCAGACGGCAGTCTATCATCAGGCCATTCAGGATTTTGAGGCCCTGTATCCGAATATCAGCGTCAATATGAAGCTGTACACGGATTACACGAAGATCTACAACGACGTCATTACGAATCTGTCCACAGGAACCACACCGAACGTCTGCATCTCCTATCCGGATCACATTGCAACTTACATGACGGGGACAAACGAGGTGGTTCCGCTGGATGACCTGTTTGAAGATGAGAAGTACGGCCTTGGCGGGAGCGAGATCCGTTATGACGGTCCGAAGCTGTCGGAGATGGTTCCTCAGTTTCTGGAGGAATGCAGAATCGGAGAAGAGCATTATGCGGTTCCGTTTATGCGCTCCACGGAGGCAGTATATATCAACCGCGATCTGGTGGAGAAGCTCGGCTATGAGCTTCCGGAGGTCCTGACCTGGGATTATATGTTCGAGGTGGCAGAGGCTGCCGCGAAGAAGGATGCAGACGGGACCTATTCTCTTAACGGCCAGAAGGTGATGATTCCCATCATCTATAAGTCCACGGACAATATGATGATTCAGATGCTGCGGCAGAAGAAGGCAGGCTATGCTTCGGAAGCAGGGGACGTGGAGCTGTTCAATGACGAAACGACGCAGATTCTCAAAACGGTCGCGGAGCATGCCGGAACGGGAGCCTTTTCCACGTTCAAAATATCCAGCTATCCTGCCAACTTTCTGAATGCAGGCCAGTGCGTGTTCGCCATTGATTCCACGGCCGGGGCAACCTGGATGGGAACCGGGGCCCCTCTTTCGGACATCAGTGAGGATGCTGTGCAGAGCTTCACTACAGAGGTGCGGATGGTGCCTCAGTTTGATCCGCAGAATCCTCAGATGATTTCGCAGGGACCGTCGGTCTGTATTTTTAATAAAAAGGATCCGCAGGAGGTGCTGGCGTCCTGGCTGTTTATGCAGTATCTGCTGACAAATAAGGTGCAGCTTGCCTACTCGGAAACGGAAGGCTACGTGCCGGTCACAGAGAAGGCACAGAATTCGGAGGAATACCGGGAATATCTGGCAGAACGGGGGAAGGATGACGAGCACTATTCCGTGAAAATCGATGCAGTCTCCCTTCTTCTGGATCACGTGCAGGATACCTTTACCACGCCCGTGTTCAACGGTTCGGCTTCACTTCGCCTGGCGGCGGGGGCCTTGATTGAATCTGTGACCAAATCGGTGCGCCGGCACCAGACGGTGGACGATGCATATCTGACAAAGCTATATGAAGATACGGCCAGTATGTACAAGCTGGATCAGATTCAGGCATCCGCAGTGCAGGGCGGACAGAATGCGGATCTGGGGCCCCTTCCCTTTGGAGCCAAGGCGCTTCTTGGTACCCTGGCAGGAGCCTGGAGCCTGATTCTGGTCACTTTCCTGTTCTGCTATCGAAGAAAAAGGAGAAAATGACCGAAAAGACTTTCCCGAAGAGGGAGATCGTGGTATAAGGGTAGGGAAACTCGGACGGGCATTCTGCCGGTTCGAACATCATGAAGAAGCCGATGTCTGAAAGGACCTGGCAGGAGGAGAATTTATGAAAAAGACACTGGTAATGGCAATGATCTCTGCAGTTATGCTGTCGATGGCCGGCTGCGGAAACAATGCACAGCCTGCTGCAGATACCGCAGAGACTGCTGCAACGGAGGCTGCTGCAGATGCTGCTGAGGAAGCAAGCACCGAAGC
>ERZ1032078.357-NODE-357-length-17740-cov-7.665196_pt1 | contig 17740 bp, 11 predicted proteins | sample MGYA00517101_ERZ1032078 | MGnify/ENA primary metagenome ERZ1032078 (study PRJEB33719, sample SAMN04261301) | wastewater metagenome | biome: rural village; feature: human; material: feces | host: Homo sapiens | place: El Salvador | collected 2013-01-14 ... | reverse complement strand
ACGTATGAAACTGCCCATGGATGCCAAGATGAAGTATGTAGAAAAGCTCGTCGACCTGCACATGCGCCCCATCGCAATAGCTGATGAGGAGGTGACGGATTCTGCCGTTCGCCGACTGATGAACGATGCCGGCGACGACATCGACGACCTTATGACTCTCTGCGAGGCTGACATCACGTCGAAGAACGAGGTGCGCAAGAAGCAGTTTGCTGAAAACTTCCGTATGGTACGTGTAAAGCTTGCCGACCTAAAGGAGCGCGACTACAAGCGATTGCTGCAACCCGTAATCGACGGCAACGAAATAATGCAGCTCTTCAATATGCAGCCCTGCCGCGAGGTGGGACTCCTTAAGCAATATCTTAAGGATGCCGTGCTCGACAACCGTGTGCCCAACGAGCGCGAACCGCTTATGCAGCTGCTCGTGGCGAAGGCCAAGGAAATGGGGCTTGAATTGAGATAATCCAAAACGAAAAGTAGGAGGCTATGGCGTCCCCGTCATAGCCTGAGCAGTTGGTTGGCGCATTACTAAATTAGTAATATAATGTGCTTTTTTGATTGCTCAGGCTATGGCGGGGACGCCATAGCCTCCTACGGTTTTTGACTGTTATATATTATAATGTGTCACTCTACATCATTTATGTGTCACTCCATATCATTTATGTGTCACTCCATATAATCGTTGCTACCAAATTCATGGACAATTCGTGATAATTCGTGACCCGAAAAAGCCTACAAATTCTTATTCTTCATGCTCTGCTGCCTACGGTATTCTGTAGGCGACACTCCGAGATGACTCTTTGTGAACTTTCCGAAGAACGAGAGGTTGGGGAATTCCAATATGTCGGCAATCTCCTTTATCGACATATTCGAGTGGCTCAGATAGCGTTCGATGTTCTTCACCGTCGACTGGTGAATCCATTCCAGTGCCGTCTTGCCCGTCACCGTCTTCGACACGAACGACAGATACTTTGGCGTTATGCACAGTTCGTCGGCATAACGTTTCACCGAGCGCACCTTGCCTTCATTAGCCGAGAGCAGATCGGCAAACTTACGGAACAGCAGATTGGCCTGCTTTGTCTCGCCGCCGTCGTGCGAATACTGCACATGCGGAGCAATGATGGCAAACAGTTCGTACATGGCACACTGGAAGAGGCTGTGCATTATCTCCTTGTGGAAGTAGCCGTGGGGCGACTTTATCTTATGTGCAATGATCGAGTAATACTTCGTGACGAGAGCCTGGCGCTCGTCGTCGAGACTGATAACGGGATTTGTAGCAACATATCCTATAAGGTCGAGCACGTCGCGGTTGATGCGCATGTTGCGTTCGGCAGCCGCATACGAGAGTCCGAAGATTCTCGATTCGAAGTCGGGCGAAATCATATAGTTGCTATACACATTGTTGGGCAGTCCTATCATCACCTCACCAGCATTGGCGGTGTATGTCTTTCCGTTGACGTCGCACTGCATACGGCCCTTGACACAGTAAACCATCATAATCATGTCAAGCTTTACTGAGCCGTCTACCGACTTGCCTCCGAGATGCTCGAATATGACAATGTCGCCGTCGGAATAGTCAGCCACACCCCTTTCGAGGATGTAGTCGAGGTCGATTTTCTGTGCAGAGTTGTTGTTGATGTCCATATATGTTCCTCCTATATGTTTCTGTTATAACTATCGTTCCATTGGTTTTCAGCTACAAAGTTACTTATTTTTACGTAAAAAAGAATAATATAGATTTCTGTTTTTGTGTTATATTATTCTTTTTGTGGTGAATTATTGTGTGACAGAACTATGTGATTCGACTTATAGGATAATCTTTGTCCTGGGTCAATAGAAACTCGCAAAAGTCTCGTAAATAACATTTTAATGCTGTTTTAAATGATAAAACACTCACAAATGTAACTTGTTTATAATAAAAGTTGTAACTTTGCAACCAAATTTTAGGAATAAGTTAACAAACAAATAAACATACAAGACATGAATGTAGCAATTGTTGGAGCGAGCGGAGCAGTAGGACAGGAGTTCCTTCGCATACTCGCAGAGAGAGAATTTCCAATTGACAACCTTGTGCTGTTCGGCTCAAAACGTTCTGCCGGAAAGAAATATACCTTCAAGGGCAAGGAGTATGAAGTGAAGCTCCTTCAGCACAACGACGACTTCAAGGACATCGACGTAGCCTTCACATCGGCTGGCGGTGGCACATCTAAGGAATTTGCCGAGACCATCACCAAGTACGGTGCAGTCATGATCGACAATTCGTCGGCATTCCGTATGTGCGACGATGTGCCTCTGGTAGTGCCCGAGTGCAACGCCGAGGATGCCCTCAACCGTCCGCGCAACATCATTGCCAACCCTAACTGTACTACTATCATGATGGTAGTGGTGCTCAAGCCGCTTGAGGCTATTAGCCATATCAAGCGCATCCACATCGCAAGCTATCAGAGCGCAAGCGGTGCCGGTGCAGCTGCCATGGCCGAATTGCAGCAGGAATACAAGGAACTCGTCAACAACGAGCCTGTTACTGTAAGCAAGTTCCCCCACCAGCTCGCCTACAACGTGATTCCTCAGATTGACGTGTTCACCGATAACGGCTACACTAAGGAGGAGATGAAGATGTTCAACGAGACCCGCAAGATCATGCACAGCGACGTGCGCTGCTCGGCTATGTGCGTTCGCGTAAGCTCATTGCGCTCACACTCTGAATCTGTATGGATTGAGACCGAAAGCCCCATCAGCGTCGAGGAGGCTCAGAAGGCCATCGCTGCAGCTCCTGGCTGTACGCTGAAGGACGATCCTGCCAACCTCGTTTATCCTATGCCTCTTGAAACAGCTGGCAAGGACGACGTATACGTTGGACGCATACGCAAGGACCTTGCCGACGACTGCGGACTCACTTTCTGGCTCTCAGGCGACCAGATTCGCAAGGGTGCTGCACTCAATGCAGTACAGATTGCCGAGTATCTGCACAGCGTAGGACAAATCTAAACAGGGTGGCTGGAGTCGCTCTTGGAGTACGATATTTGCATTTCTAACCGCCCAAAACTGCGAGTTGAACGCACAAAGAAGTCTTTAGCCCGAAATTCGTGAGTTTTGCGCGTGCAGCATTATGTCGTTATGACACAGCGCGTTACGTGCCGTATGGGTGCGGATGTGCAATTTCAATAAACATAAAAGGAGTCCTTTTCGTAGCAAAAGGGCTCCTTTTTCGTTATAATTAAGCCTTCGTTGCATTGCAAAAGTTGTCCTTTTGCCATGCAAAACGACCCCTTCTGCAATGCAAAAGGGGCTTTGTTGGTTGAAAACGGGGCTGCCGCCACCCTCAAAACCGATAGAAACGACTCTCGTAAACTCTATAATCGATTTTTTGTTTGTAACGATTTTTTACTGCATGTACGATATTTGCATCATGCATAATGGCACTCGAAGCCTGCTGTATGCGCTGTTTAAAAATAGCAAAAAAAAGTTGACAGCATATCTGCATTCGCCAAATTATATGTATCTTTATGCTGACAAAACAAACAGGTTCGTTGAATAAATTTTAAACTAATATATAATATGTATACTTTTGCGTTGCTAAAAACAACCAAGATGAACTATCGCAAGGAACATATCATATACACTCTGATGTGGATAGCATTGTACCTTTCGCCGCTTATGGGTATTTACATGCGCATGTCGGGCAATCCTCATATCGTTTTTTCATGGGATGAGATAATAAATGCATGGGAATTCAATACCGTGTGGATTGTACTGTTTGCCATACACAACTTTCTGCTTGCGCCTTTGCTTATCATCAAGCGCCGCACATGGCTATACACGGCATTGGTAGTGGTGCTGCTCGTTGCCACAATGTTTACCCTCAGTGCCATTCGACCATCACACAGCAAGAAGCGCCCCGCTCCCCAACGTTATGAATGTTGCGAGCACAACTGCATGAATGCCGAAATGATGACATCAAAGCAGCAACCACCCCCAATGAGAGAAGGCGGTCCGCTTATGATGTTCGGACCGGGCGAGATGGTGGCTTTCTTCGGCGGACTGCTGCTTATGGGCATGAATCTCGGTGTGAAGCTCTACTTCAGGTCGCAGGAAGCTACAAAGGCGATAACGCAGATAGAGAAGCACGCCCTCGAACGGCAGTTGCAATACCTGAAATATCAGGTCAATCCACACTTCTTCATGAACACGCTCAACAATATTCATGCTCTTGTCGACATCGACCCCGAGCGTGCCAAGACGTCGATTGTCGAACTCTCGAAGCTGATGCGCTATGTACTGTACGAGGGAAACAACAAGCTCACGTCGCTATCGCGCGAAGTTCAGTTTCTGCGCAATTACGTTCAGCTTATGTCCATGCGCTATACGGGCAACGTGAGTATCTGTCTTGATGTGCCTGAAGTATTACCCGACAGCATGCTGCCGCCTCTGCTGCTCGTCATCTTCGTAGAGAACGCCTTCAAGCATGGCATAAGCTATCGCACCAAGTCGTTCGTTGAGATAAGCTTGCAGCCTCATGGCGACCGCCTGTTGTTCAGCTGTCGCAACAGTCGACCGGAAATAAAGCATGACGAAAATATGAAGGGTGGAGTAGGACTCAGCAACGTACGCCGCCGACTCGACCTGCTCTTTCCCGACGACTATACGCTCGACATCAAAGAGACAGATGATACTTACACAGTGAAATTGGAAATCCCGCTTACCTGTTGATAATTTGACAGGCAAACATTCAAATTAGTGACAATGATAAAGACTCTCGTTATCGACGACGAGCCGCTCGCATTGCAGCAGCTCGCAGCCTACGTCAGGAAGATACCTTTTCTCGACCTTGTAGCCGAATGTCAAAGCGCCATCGAGGCACGCGACATAATAAACAATGAAAGAATTGATGCCATCTTTGTCGATATCAATATGCCCGACATGAATGGCATGGACTTTGTGCGCTCGCTGGCAGCGCCGCCGCTTGTGGTTTTCACCACTGCATATTCCGAATATGCCGTAGATGGATTTAAGGTTGATGCTGTCGACTATCTGCTTAAGCCTTTCGGACTCGACGACTTCAAGCGTGCTGCCATGCGTGTGAAGCACCGGTTCGAACTCGAAAATCCTACAACTGCCGAGCCTGTCGACAATAACGTTGCCGTCAATGCATCCCCGTCAGTATCTGACGCAAGCCCTGCCGCTTCCGATGCAATCCCAACTGACGACGACTCGATATTCCTCAAGACCGAGCATCGTGTAGTTCGGGTCAACATTGCTGACATACGCTACATTGAGGGAATGTCCGAGTATCTGAAGGTTCACATCAACGGACAGCGCCCCATAATCATGCTGTTCAGTATGAAGAAGATGGAAGAGCGGTTGCCCAGCCACTTCCTGCGCATACACCGGTCATATATTGTCAATATGAGGCATGTACAGGAAGTGACCAAGAACCGCATCGTAATGGATTCCGACACCTATCTGCCCATAGGCGATATGTATAAGGAACCGCTTTCGGCTTATCTCGCCGACAAATACTTCGGACGCTAAGGCCTCAGTACGGCACCTTCCTGGCGCTTTCCGTCCATCATTATCTTCAGCGGGCGGGCAAAACGCACTACGCGCACATGTTCGGTCTCCATCACCGAAGGCATTGCGTCGAGCTCGCTCTTGCAGAAGAATCCTTCACCACGGTTCTCGTCGATGGTGAAGTAGCCCACGCCAAACGACGTGAGGTTCTGAAAGAAGTGCGTTCCTTGGCTCGGGTCGACACGATAGTTCTTCAGAGCCACCTCAACTATTACACGTGCTGCCGATATGTGGGGCCACTTTACGGGTATTCCGAGCCATGAGTCGCTCGAACCCCAGCGTCCCGGTCCTACAAGTACGTAGTTTGCGCCGTTGTCAAGATACGTTTTGTTTATCTTTTCTATCTCGCGTGCTATTGTAGGATTGTCCGATGCCGTGAAGCGGTCGTCGGTTTTCACATACACAATATCCGTAACGTCTTCCGTAACGCCGTGTCCCAGCGAGTTGTGCGAGCGCAGAATGCAGTTGGCATCGGGCACGGCCGCCACGTCTTCGTCAAGCATTTGCTTGGAGTCGACAATCGGTCGTATCTGTAGCAGATACAGCGCTCCCGTGCGGTCTTGGTTGATGTTGCATGCAAACTCTATTTCTACGGGTCGTCGCATCGACTCGGCTCCATACTTCATCGACAACTGTAGCAGTTGTGGTAGAGGAAAAACGCCATGCTGCAACACCGAGGCGAAAGTTATAACCTTGCGCCCGCCGTCGTATATTCCGTCGCGTATCACCTGGTCGTATGGGTCGTAGGTCGAGGCAATGTAGTTGAGCGAGTTGTCGCGTTCGGCCTCCTTCACCTTCAGGTTGAGTATGTTGAATCCGTCGTCTACCTTAAAGTCGTTGCCCACGTGGCGTGTGTCCAGGGCGTAGAATCGTGTCTGCGTCTCGCGCAGAGCCGTGTCCAGCTCGCTGGTCTGCAATATCTGGTTGGGATGATAGGGCGAAACGCGCAGCGTCTGACCTCCGTCCACAATGTATTTGCCCAGTCCCAGTGCCAGCGATGCTATGCCGTCTTCAGCCCGTTCGTCACCGATAGGGTAGTAGTTGAGCGATCGCAGCACCCCCGATATGTTGGGATAGTAGCGTCCGTCATACTGCTTGCCCACCACTTCTTGCAGAATTACAGCCATCTTCTCCTGGTCTATCACGTTGCTTGTAGCCGTCATGTACGCCTTCGAATCCTTATAGTACACCGATGCGTACACACCCTTGATGGCACACGCCAACATCTCGAGCATGGCATACTTGTCCTCAAGATACGGAATCATATATGTGGAGTATATTCCGGCAAAAGGCTGATAGTGGGCATCTTCGAGCAGCGAGCTCGAACGTATGGCTATAGGACACTTCACCGCCTCAAAGAAGGTGAAGAAGTCGGCTATCAGCGAGTCGGGCAACTGTGCATGAAGGAAGTGACGCAGTATCTCGTCGTCTGAAGCGTCGCTCAGGGCTATCTGATACAGGTTGTTCTGCTCCATGAATTGGTCGAACACGTCGGTGCAGAGCACCACGGTCTTGGGTATCTGCACGCTCGCTCCGGCAAACGTATTGAAGTCGGGATGAGTCTTGATGATGTTGTCGAGGAATGCCAGACCACGACCTTTGCCTCCCAACGAACCTTCGCCTATGCGTGCAAAGTGCGAGTAAGCGTCAAATTTCATGCGGTCGAACACAGCCACTACGCCCAGATTCTTCATGTGGCGGTATTGCACGATGGCGTCGAATATGATTTCGCGGTGGGCAGTGATGTCCTTCAGGCGGTCCCACGTTATCTTCTTCAGATACTCCGATACGGGGAAAATGGCTCTTGCCGAAAGCCAACGGCTCATGTGATTGCGCGAGATATGATAGAGCATCGAGTCGTCTGGAATCTTGAAGATGTTGTCTTGCAGTTCCTTCAGCGAGTGTATGCGCATTATCTCAGCCTTTGTCTTCGGGTCGCGGAAGATGAAGTCGCCGAATCCCATGTGTTCTTCCATAATGGCACGCAGGTCGATCGACATCTTCTTCGAGTTCTTGTCGACAAAGCGGAAGCCCTCCGCTTCTGCCTTTTCGCGGTTGGCACTCTCCGTACTTTCCACTATCAGCGGCAGATAAGGGTTGTCTTTGTGAATGTTTCGTAGCAGTTTCAATCCTGCCTCGCTGTCCTTCACGCCGCCAATAGGAAAGCGTACGTCGCTAATAACGCCAAGTACGTTGTCTGAATACTTGCTGTATAGCGCCATCGCTTCCTCATAGTTGCGCGCCAGCACAACCTTAGGACGTCCGCGCATACGTAGCGTTGCAGCATGTCGGTTGAGTGCTTCGGTAGAAAATCGTTTGCTTTGTGCGAGTATATAATTATATAGGTTGGGGAGTATTGAGCTGTAGAAGCGTATGCTGTCTTCTACAAGCAGCAGCATCTGGACATTGCCTTCCTGAATATCGTGGTCAAGATTCATCTTGTCCTCGATAAGTTTTATAATAGACAGGATGAGGTTTGTATTGCCGAGCCAGCAGAAAACGTAGTCGAATATCGACAGGTCTTCGTTCTCCATGCGCTTCGTTATGCCATGCGAGAAAGGCGTAAGCACCACGCAGTGTATCTTCGGGAATCCCGCCTTTATGTCGCGTGCCACCGAGAAGGCGTCGTTGTCGGCATTGCCAGGCATACATATTACGAGGTCGATATTCATGGTGCGCAGCACCTGATAGGCTTCCTCCGACGTGCTCACCTGCGTGAACGTAGGCGGATAGCGCAGTCCCAACTCAACGTATTCGTTGTATATTTTCTCCTCAACACGTCCGTCGTCTTCAAGCATGAATGCGTCGTAGGGGTTGGCAACGATCAGTACGTTGTATATGCGTCGCATCATAAGATTCACGAACGTCACATCTTTCAGGATAAACTTGCTGTATTCTTGCGGTATCATAGATTTAGTTTCCTCCTATATCTTTTTTAGGTGTTTAACAATACAAATTTACACATTTAATTATAAAATCAGTAATTTTGCACTGACAAACATTTAATTAGCTTTACACTTATAGGTTTATGACACGTATATTGATTGTTGAGGACGACATTGCTTTCGGAACAATGATGCAGACATGGCTTAAGAAGAAGGGATTCGATGTGGATAATGCCACATCGGTAAGCGCTGCTGTGCGCCTTATCGAGAACAAGCCTGCCTACAATCTTGTGCTCAGCGACCTCCGTTTGCCCGACCGCGACGGACTGGAACTGCTCGCATGGTTGCACAAGCACAGTATGTCAATCCCCTTCATCGTCATGACCAACTATGCCGAAGTGCAAAATGCAGTGTTGGCAATGAAGTCGGGTGCTGCCGATTATATCGCCAAACCCATTCAGCCCGACATCCTTCTGAGCAAGATTAAGGATGCGTTGCAGAATGCAGATAATGTAACGGCTGCAATAACGTCGCAACAAACAACATCAAATCATACCATCTCAACACTTCAACAAAACAACACCACCTCAACACCTCACCACAACAACATCACAAAATATATCGAAGGAAACAGCGACGCGTCCCGCCAGCTCTACAGCTACGTCAGTCTTGTCGCGCCAACGCCTATGTCTGTGCTCATTCTCGGAGCCTCTGGCACGGGCAAGGAATACGTAGCTCGTCGCATACACGAGCAGAGCCAGCGTGCCGGCAAGCCCTTCGTGGCACTCGACTGTGGTGCCATTCCTCGTGATGTGGCTGCGTCTGAGTTCTTCGGCCATAAGAAGGGAGCCTTCACAGGAGCCGATACTGACAAGCGTGGAGCCTTTGAGGCTGCCAATGGTGGAACTTTGTTTCTTGATGAGGTGGGCAATCTGAGCTACGATGTACAAGTACAGCTGTTGAGAGCACTACAGGAGCGTCGCATACGTCCGTTGGGCGGCACCGAGGAGCGCCCCATCGATATCCGTCTTGTGGCTGCAACCAACGAGAATCTGGAGCAGGCTGTAGCCGAAGGACGTTTCCGTGAGGACCTGTATCATCGTCTTAGCGAGTTCACTATATACATGCCTCAACTCTCAGAGCGTGGCACCGACCTCTATCTTTTTGCCGACCTGTTCGTACGTCTTGCCAACGAAGATCTCTCGCGCAACGTTGAAGGCTTCGATGCACGAGCTGCCGAGATGCTGGCATCGCACACTTGGCCAGGCAATCTGCGCGAACTCAACAACGTCGTCAAGCGTGCCGTACTCATGGCTCGCGGCCCGTACATCACGCAAGAGGAGCTGTCTGCCGCTATGGGCCCTGTGCGTCAGGAACCCATTACCGCCCTTCATGATGCCGATGCCGAACGCCAGCACATCCTCAATGTACTACAGCAGTGTGGCGGAAACAAGTCGAAAGCGGCAAGAATGTTGGGAATCGACCGCAAGACGTTGTACAACAAGTTGGGGTAATCCACACCTATGTTGTGGAATAATTCCACAACTGTTCCCCACTTTCCACACATTTTCACAATGCCACAATTTTGTTGAATTACTTTTTATTTGTTGATTATCAATACATTATGCAACGGTCGTGTCTTTTTGGCACGACCGTTGCATTTTATTAAGCGAACGGCACAACAACAATACAGTTCCACACAACGAACAGTTGTTGAAGCCGTGATTCGATTTCGCATATTAATAATAACAATTTAAAAAATCAACAATTATGAAGAAGTTAGTTTTCGCAGCAATCGCAATGATGGTTATGGTATCGGCAAGCAACTCATTTGCTACCAAGTCAGCAACATCTATGAAGGGCTACAACACAGCTGTAGTAGACACTACCGACACTACCAAGACCGAGCCGGTAGAAGATACTACCAAGACTGAGCCTGCAGAGGATACAACTGAGCCTGCCAAGGAAGGTGCTCTCGACCTCTCCCTCTTCATCGCTAACGATACTGTTGTTGTAGACTCTACTGCAACCGATTCTACAGAGACTCCGGCTACACCCGCTACTCCTGCTAAGCCAGAGACAGTTTAATAACCCTATAAAAGAAAGGAACATAAGAATAGGAAGCATATAAATATAATAAGGTAAAAAGCTATTGTCTTAAGGATTGTAAACCGCTGCCACATAAGCTGCACAAATGCTGCTGAGTGGTGGCGGTTTCGCATTTATATACTTGCCAAAACTTGCTAAACTTACTGTGCGTATTGCTGTTATGTCCGAATTATTCAGTAACTTCGCACTCAATAAAAACAACAACTTTCACGTATGAACTACCGCACGTTACGTCTGAAGATAATCACAGGCTATGCCATTCTTGCCATTGTGCTCGTGTTTGCAGCACAGATGGTGTACGACAGTACGCGTTCGCTGACGGCTCTCAACACCGCTTCGGAGCAACTTATGGAGCGACGCAACATTGTCGACAGCCTTGTTTACAGCATGCTTGATGCTGCCAATGCCGAGCGTTCGGTAATGATGGGCGACACAAGACAATGGAAACGCTTCTCGTCTTCGCTTGCCGAGTCGCAGCGCAAGGCTATGCAGCTGAAGCAACTTGTGTCCGATTCGGTCAAGGCGATGCGCATGGACACGCTTGCCAGCCTCCTTGCTGCCAAGCGCGACAATGCCATGATGGTGCTGAACATACTTGCTGATGCTTCGGGCGATGCTGTCTATGCCCGCAAGGTGCACGACTTGCAGAGCGGACGCGACTCGGTGGTGATTCATCCCAACGAGATTACCAGTGCCAACAACCGTGAGACGGTTTATAATATAGTAAGTACCCGACGCGGATTCTTCCGCCGATTGAGTGATGCCTTTCGTCGACAGCGTTCAGACACGATAGCCACTACGATGCAAAGCGGACGCACCGACTCCACTGCCATGGCTCAAGGCATCAACATAGCCGACTCGGTGGCTGAGGCTCTTGCCGACATTCATCATGAGATAAAGCGTGCCGACACTCGCCGGCAGGATGCTATCGACAACCGTACCCGTTCGCTCAAGCTTGTCAGCATACAACTGGCGTGGCGTACCGGACAGATGCTTGAGGACATTCAGAGCGATGAGCACAACGCCATGCAGCGTGCTATCAATGCCGACATGGCTGCCCGACGTGCTACGATGATGAAGATAGCCATGCTGGCATTGCTTGCCATTGGTGCTGCTATTGTGCTGATAGTGTACACGCTGCGCGATATTCGTCGCCAACGACGCGACCATGAGCGCATAGTAGAAGCCAAGAACGAGACCGAACGGCTCATGCAGCAGCGCCAGCGACTTCTGCTTACCATCACACACGACATCAAGGCGCCCGTAGCTTCTATCTCCGGATTTATAGCTTTGCTCCGCGAGTGGGTCAACCAGCCCAAGCCTGTGGCTTATCTCGACAGCATACGTTCGTCAGCCGAACATCTTCTGCAACTCGTGGGTGCTCTGCTCGACTATCATCAGCTTGAGAGTGGCAAGGCTACGACGCATGCCGTGAGCTTCAATCCTGCCCAGCTTGTAAGCGACTGTGCCACACAGGCACGTCCCGTTGCCAATAAAAAGAATCTTGAAGTGGTGTGCAGCCTTCGTACAAGTGCCGACTGCGTATGCCAGGCTGACGCTTTCCGCATACGTCAGATTATGAACAATCTTATAGGCAATGCCGTGAAGTACACCGACCGTGGCACTATTACCGTGTCGGCTGCGCTCAACGGCTCCCAGCTCACTATGAGTGTGGCTGATACGGGTAGCGGAATGACCGAGAGCGAACAGCAGCGCATCTTCAACGCCTTCACCCGTCTGCCCGATGCGCAGGGCAAGGAGGGCGTTGGACTGGGATTGTCCATAACCCGCGAGGCGGTCAACATGCTTGGCGGAACTATTCGTGTGGTTTCGCAAAAGGGCAAAGGCTCGAAGTTTACGGTTACTCTTCCGGTGACCGTCGACACCGTTCAGTCTGCCCAACCTGCAACAATTGCCGGCAATACAGTCCCTAACGTGGCTGACAATCCAACCCCTAACGTAATAAATCCAGCCCCTGATGCAGCCAGTCCGGTCTCTGATATGGCGTGCGTCAAGTCTTCGTCGTACCCGATAAAGGTCGTTATAGTTGATGACGACCGCTTGCAATTGCAGCTATTGGGCGAGATGATGGCTCGTATGGAGAATATCTGTCTCGACATTCACGTCACGTCGAGTGCCGATGAGGCTATAGAGATGATAGGCCGATTGCGTCCGCAACTGGTGTTTACCGATATAGAGATGCCGCAGATGAGCGGTCGTGAGATGCTTCGGCGTATTGACCGCAACGGAATAAAGACCGTTGCTATGACCGCACACGACCAGAGCATATACACCGAACTGCGTGCTGAGGGTTTCGATGCTTGTCTTTTCAAGCCGTTCAATGTTCAGACGCTTGCTGCCACGTTGTGCCAGCTCACGGGCATTGCTCCGCAAATAAGTGTTCCGACTGCATCAACGTCAGCCGTCAGACACGACGACACTCTATTCGCACCCCTCCTTGTCTTTGCCGAAGGCGATGCCGAAGCCGAGCAACAGATTATTGCCGACACGCGTCAGTCGATAGCCGATTATCTTTCAATGCTCAACGATCCCAACGACACAGCATCCATAGCCAAGGCAGCCCACAAAGCCATGCCGCTCCTTAAGATGCTGATGCCCGATGATGTAGAGTGGCTGGCCGATCTGACTCCAGAAAGAATCGGACAAACTGACGAAGAGAAGCGAAAGAAGCTGTATGAGAAGTTTAAGGGAGTGTTGGAAAAGATATAACCAACACTACCTCAACTTTAGCAAAGCGCCCAATCTACCAATCCCTTGCCCAAGTCATCCAGTTCTATAGACAATCCTATCACTTGTCGCTTGTTGCTTTTGAATGGTTCAAGGTATTGGTTGTTTATGATTTGTTCAATGCCTGCCTTCTTGCCACCATTCTTCGAGAGTTTCAGTTCAATCACATAGATGGTGGTTTGTGTTTCGGCAACGATGTCTATTCTGCCAGTTGAAAGCATGCGCTCTACTTCCACGCGCAATCCGATTGCGTTGAGAATGGTGCTGATAATCAAACGGTAGCGTTCTTCCATATCCATGCTTGCCATCTTCTTGTTGCTGTAGGGTACGTCGGCAATAAGAGCCTTCAGGCATTTCATCGCTTCTGGCAGGTTTCCTGTGTTGAGGTATAGGTTCAAGAAAGCCTGTGTTGACTGCAATTCGCTACTTTGGCGCATGGCAAGAGCCGGCAACACCATTTCGTACAGAGCTTGTCTTACTTCGTGATTGGGTATGCCGAGCAGATAGATACCATTCACGTATCCCTTTATTGTGAGGTATCCCGATTGATAAAGGAACAGTTCAGGGCCTCCACCTGTCACATCCGACGATTCTATGGTAGTGCCTAAGATTGCGCAATTGTCAAAATCCTTTAGTCTTATTTCCAGGTCGTTTACAAACTTCGGCAGTAGCGACGTAGCTCCAGACGATGCCCAGAATGTTCTCAACTTCGATTGTGCCAAGGCATTGATGAAGCTATACGGATTGTATATGTCCACCATGTTTTCCTCACAGAAGTGATAACCGTCGTAATATTCCTTCAGACGGTCGTGAGTTTCTTGTTCGTCCCATCCGTTTTGCTTGCCCATACGTTCCAGTTCGGGCTTGAAGTTGTCAACGATTTCCTGCTCAGTGATACCGCAAATGCTGGCATACTGTGGGAAGAAACTGATGTTGGTAAGATTGTTGAGTGATGAGAAGAGTGAGATTTGTGTGAACTTGGTGATACCCGTGATGAAAACGAACTTCTCAAATTCGTCATTGGCTTTCAGAATAGCGAAGACGCTACGGTATATTGCGGTGCATCCGTCATGCTCTGGAGTCTTCCACGAATGCTGTAGCGGTGAGTCGTATTCGTCGATGAGTATGGCTACTTGTTGGCCTGATGTATTATACGCAGCCTTTATTATGTTGTCAAAGCGAACTGAAAGTGTATCTTCTGGCGAAATGTTTATATGATAGTCTTTCTCGTATGACTTGAAGACATTGTTTAGATACGACTTTATTTCTTCCACCGAAGCGCCGCCACGGCTCATATCAAGTCGGATGACGGGATGTCGGGTCCAGTCTTCCTCCATGTCCATTATCTTCAATCCATCAAATAGTTCTTTTCTTCCTTCCAGATACATCTGTAGCGTATCGACAAGTACAGACTTGCCGAATCGACGCGGACGACTGAGGTAAACAAATTGGTCGCCATTGTTCACCATGTCCCATATTATGTCGGTCTTGTCGACATATAGATATCCTTCTTTTCTTATTTTCTGAAAAGACTGGATGCCTACTGGTAAACGTCTGCCGTTCAATTTCGCCATATTTCTTCGATTTTTGATTTCATCTGTAAATCTACAACAATTTATCGAGACAGCCAAATTATGATAGTGAAATGTTGAAATGTTGAGATGTTGAGATGTTGAGGTGGTGTTGGTATGATGTGGCAACGCCCCCTAAACTCCCCTCCTTATTTCCTTCGGCGTATATCCATACGTCTTGCGGAAGGCGTGGTAGAAGCTTGAGGTATGTTCGAATCCGCAGCGGAAGGCTATTTCGTCGGCACTCAGTTTGGGATTTGTTTCGAGCAGATAGTGGGCGCGCTTCATCTTTATTTTCAGAATGAAAGTTGCGGGTGAATTGCCCGTCAGCGTTACAATCTTGCGATGGAACTGCCGCGAACTCATGCAAAGCTTCTCTGCCAATGTGTTCACGTCGAGCTGTTGCTTGTCGAGCAGCAGATAGATATAGTCCACAGTCTTGGCGAGGAAGCGTCGTTCGGCATCCGTCAGTTCCATCTCCTTCTCCTCCTTCTTGTTGCTTGTGGTATTCTCGCTGAACTTGTTGCGCAGCGAGTTCTGTCGGTTGATGAGCTGTTCGATGATGGTGCGCAGTTCGTCTATGCTGAACGGCTTGGTCAGATAGGCGTCGGCTCCGGCTTCAAATCCCTCAATGCGTTCCTGCTCCGAAACCTTGGCTGTTACTATTATAATAGGTATATGGTTTATAGCCTTGTTGCTTCTTATCTTGCGACACAATTCCAGTCCGTCCATTCCGGGCATCATAATGTCGGTAATGATAATGTCTGGCACGATGTCTTTAGCCTTTTGCAGTCCGTCGTTGCCGTTCGTAGCGTAAGCCACAGAATACCCCCCGCCAGCTGTCCGCCAATGAAGGCTGCAATGTCGTGGTTGTCCTCAATGATGAGTGCTGTGTATTGGCTGTCCTTGGTGTCGCTGTCTTTCAGTTCCTTTTGTTCTACAGGCGTCACGGGGTCGAATATCATGTCCTTCTCTTCCAGTTGCACGTCGCAATTGTTGGTTATTGCTATTTCAATATGGAATTTCGTGCCTTTGCCCACTTGGCTTTCCACGCTGATAGTGCCGTGTACCGACTCCATAATATGCTTCACCAGCGACAGTCCCACACCCGTACCCAGGTTCTGCGAGTCGGACGGTCCCTGATAGAACGCCTTGAACACGTTGTCCATGGTCTCCTTGTCCATTCCCTCGCCCGTATCGTTCACGTCAATGTGCAGGATATTGCCCACGCGCACTACGTACACGTCAATCTGTCCTGATGCGTGTGTGAACTTCAATGCGTTCGACAGCAGGTTGTCCATCACCTTGTGTGCATAGTCGGGCACAAAGTCCATCACCACGTTTTCGTCATAATGCATCAGCAGGTTTATCTCCTTGTTTCTTGCATAAGTGTTGTAGGATGCCACAACCATTGAAATGTAGGTAGTGATGTCGCCGTTGCGCCATTTCAGATCGTTAGCATTCGATTTTATCTTCGATATGTCGAGCAGTTGGTTTACGAGTTTCAGCTGTCCGTTGCCATGTATTTCTATGTCGCGTGCGTATTGTTTCACCTCCTCATTCTTGCTCTTGTGCAGCACTTGGCTCAGTCCGAGTATAATGGTGAGCGGTGTTCGGAATTCGTGTGTGATGTTGGTGAAGAAGGTCTCGCGCATTTCGGCGAGTTTCTTCAGTGCCAGATGGTTGCGTCGGTGAATGCGTTGTATGTATATGAACATGCCTATTGCGCCTAACAGTATGGCCACTACTATGCCGAATATGATGGTATAGGCAGAGCGTAGGTTTCGTTCGCTCTTCAGGCTGAGTTGCGCCTCGTTCATGTCTTTGGCCTGTCGGTTGCGTTCAATGAGCAGTCCGGCGTTCTGTATACGGTTCATTTTCTCCATATCCATTATGCTGTCGTGCATGTCAGCCGCCTTTTCGTGCCACTCAAGTGCAGCCCTCGTGTCGCCCATGCGTTTGTATAGCTTGTAGTAGAGCGAGTATATTTCAGCCTTATGTTCGGTCGACTTGATGTTCTGGGCTATGCCTCGTGCTATGTCCAGATAATGCAGCGCCTTGCTGTAGTTGTCGGTCTTTACGTATATGCCGGCAAGGGCGATGAGCGGATTTATGGCGTGCCACTCGTCTTTCATGGCCTGCATAGGCGTCAGCGCCGTTTCATATTCGTTGATAGCCTTACTGTAATTGTTGTTCTTCTCGTACAGTTCGCCGAAGTATATATGACAAAGCGAGATGCCGAGTTGGTTGTTTATCTGCAGGTTCAGTCCCATCGACTTGCGGAAGTAGGCAAAAGCCGAGTCCGTCATTCCTCTTTGGCGGAACACGGAGCCTATGTTGGCATAGTTTATGGCTTGTCCCAATAGGCTGTTCAGTTCGCGTTCGCCAGCCAGTGCCAGTCGCAGAGCGCTGTCGGCACGTGCATAATTGCCGAGAGTAAGGTATATGTTGCCCAGTCCGTTGAGTGCTACAACGCGGTTTTTGCGTGCTGTGAACGATGAGTCGGTAGACGCTTTGCATATGGCATACGCCCTATAGTGATAGTCTTGCGCTATGTCGAGCACCCCCATGCGTCGGTAGTCAGTACCGATATTGTTCAGAGCCTGCACCATTTCAAGCGTATCGCCAATGGCTTCGGCTTGTTTCAGTCCCTCGTTGTGTGCTTTCAGAGCCTCGTCAAATCGGCTTTCGTTGCGCAGATGTTTGCCTATTTCTCTATAGGCTATGATGCTGCCCAGCATATTGCCCTCGCTTTCCATGCGTTTCTGTAGCATAGAGAGTGTGTCGATATTGTGCGAAGAGGCTATGAGGCTGTCGAGAGTCTTGCGTTCGGCATGCGTATTGGTAGCCGGTTTCTTT
>ERZ1032078.350-NODE-350-length-17848-cov-10.416793_pt1 | contig 17848 bp, 28 predicted proteins | sample MGYA00517101_ERZ1032078 | MGnify/ENA primary metagenome ERZ1032078 (study PRJEB33719, sample SAMN04261301) | wastewater metagenome | biome: rural village; feature: human; material: feces | host: Homo sapiens | place: El Salvador | collected 2013-01-14 ... | reverse complement strand
GGATGGCTGACACCTGCAGCACGAACACGCGGGGCATACACTTTCGCAATATTCGTGCCGTGTTTAATGCTGCAATAGATGAAGAGGTGATACCGGCCGAAATGTATCCTTTTAGGCGATTTAAGATAAAGAAGGAGGAAACGATGAAACGCTCGCTAAGGTTGGAGGATTTGAGGCGGTTGATGCGTTACCCTTGCGAAGAGTGGCAAAAGAGGTATGTCGACCTTTTTATGCTTTCGTTTTATCTGGCGGGCATTAATATGATTGACCTCATGGAGTTGCCTCCGCTGAATGAGAGTGGCGTGATTGAATACAGGCGGAGCAAAACGGGGGTTGTGTGTCGGCTGACGGTTCCACCTGAAGCGCTGGAGATTATTGAGCGTTATAAGGGGGTGAAACGTTTGCTTTATTTTGGCGAGCGTTTGAGTGGTGGCGTTGAGGCGTGGAAGGGTTTCCTTCGTAACGTGAATGACGGGCTGCAACGTGTTGGTCCGTCGTGTTATGTGTACGTAAAGCATAAGGGCAAACGGGCGAAAGAACGGGTGAAAGTGTATAGCGGTTTGTTTCCCGATCTTACCTCCTATTGGGCGCGCCACACGTGGGCAACGTTGGCCTCAGAACTTGACGTGCCTGATGCAGTGATAGATGCTGCTTTAGGTCACAAGTCGCCCTATCCAATGGCCGACATATATATAAAGCGAAACGCTAAGAAGGTAGATGAAGCCGTGAGGCGCGTGATTGATTATGTAAGGGGGTAAAGTTTTTTATATCTTTATGGCCAAAAATGTTTGGCTATAAGTATAAATTTTATTACCTTTGTAATGCAAAACAGAAAGGAATGCGCATGAATAAATTGAAAGTAAGAGAAGTTATTCAGCTGCTGAAAAAGGAAGGCTGGGTAGAAATTAAGGCCAATCATGGCGATCACCGACAGTTCAAGCACCCCACGAAGAAGGGTAAAGTAACTGTAAGAGGTAAGATGAGTGAAACGCTTAACGATTTTCTCCTTCTAAGCATTTGGCGACAAGCTGGTTGGAGAAAGTAAATTAAAAGGTATGGAAGGGGGTTGAACCTTTCCATAACCTTAGAATATATAAGACTTTTAAAAGTATGGAAAAGATAAAGGTAAAGGTGGATTGGAGTGATAAGAATTTTGCAGCGGTGACAGATGATGCTCGTTTGTGTGGCATGGTGTTAGTAACGGCTTCGACTTATGAAAAGTTAATGAGCGATTTGCGTGATGCTATTGTCGAACATGTTGAAGGCGTTGTGGCTGATGGTGATGACTTGCCAGAATGGTTGAAGTGTGGTGTGTATGAGTTTGAGGTGGATTTAGGTGCTGCCGCTTTGTTGCGTTGTTGTTTGCAGTACACAACATTTGCGGCCGTTGCTCATGCTACTGGCATTAATCAAGCTTTGCTGACGCATTATGTAACGGGGCTAAAAGTGCCTCGTGACAAGCAGCGAGCGCGTATTGTTGAAGGTTTGCACCGTATAGGTGAAGCTTTGTTGTCTTTAAAATAGAAATTAAAGCGTTATGCTTTTTGTTTTGCATGCCTCCCACGTGAGTGGGGGGCTTTTTTTGTCGGTTTCATCGTATTTTGGGGGGTGGTGTTCGCATATTGCAAAGCACCCCACTAACGCAAGCCGTTAGTGGGGTGCTTTGTGTGTATTTACATGCGTTATTTAACATAACATCGATTCTTTACATTTGCAGTTTAAACAACATTTATTGCGTTCGGTAAACATTGTTTACGAGTGCGAAGATATAATAAATTGCAAACATAAACCAAACGTTTTTGCGTTTATTTAGGCATTTTGCGACATTTAGACCAATAAAAATGAATAATAAAGAAAAATTAGAACAGTTAGTGCTGCAATATGCGCATGGTAATCAAACGCTATTTGCCAGACTTTTAAACGTGCGTCAGAGCACAGTATCCACATGGAAGGCACGAGAGACCTTAGATTTTGTACGTATCAAGCAACGTTTCCCACAAGTTGATGGTAATTGGCTGCTTACAGGGGAGGGGGACATGCTTTTACCTGAGGACAATAGTACTTCGGTAAATGTTAGTGGAAACCATAACAACCTACAGGGAATGCTTGTGAATAGCCAAAGTATCGATAAAAGCGAGTCTTTTTTGACGTCGGATGCTGCCTCCGACGTGGCTTTTTTGCAGAAAGAAAACGAGTATCTAAAGAAACTTATAGAAGAAAAAGAAAGACTTATAAAGGTCCTTTTGGCGGGACATTAGTCCCCCAAAATGTAAAGAATCGATGTTATGTTTACAAGCAAAAGGGTATGAAAAAAGGATTAATAAGGCTTCCGAGTGTTACGGCAACGTTGCGCAAAATGGTGATGGGTGATAGTATCCGATTGGATTTTCAGAGCGTGTCTCCGCAAGGGCTGTATCAGGCGAAGAAGAGATTGAATGCTCAGACTGGCAAAGAAGAGTGGAAGAGTAGGGTAGTGACTGACGAACGTGGGCGGAAGTTTTACGAAGTGACTCGCAAGGTCGTGAGTGGTGATACAAAATAATACGAAAAAGTTATGACGACAGAAGAACCAAGGGTTGTCGACTCGGGCCGCTATGGCATGAGCGATGCGGCAAAGATTTTGGGCGTTGCGCGTTGCACTTTGCGGCGTTGGATATATGCCGGGCGCGTGAACGTAGGGTTTAGGAATTTGAACGGACGAATGTTTATAACTGGACAGGAATTAAAAAGAATTTGGAGCGAGCAGTGGTGATGCTGCAAGCGCAAGAGCGAGAGCAAGACTCAAACGACAAAAGAGCCAAGTAGAAGCGGAACAGTGGTAATGCTGTGAGCGAAGCGTCAGGAGGCGGCCCTTGGGGTGTGTGCAGCGGCACATGTAGAACGGCTGAGGGCTGAATGCTGCAAGCGGTTGCGGTGTGCTGAATGGCGATGTTGATGAATGGCGAAAGAAACGAGAAAACGACAAAACGACAAAACAACAAAACAACAAACAAACTAAAAACGATATGAACATTTTAGATAAAGCACTGAGGGTAGCGAAGTGTGCGGCCTGTGCAGCCGTTGTGCTGACGGGTTTCTATTACGCCAGCCGTATGGACTATGAGGACGCGGTGTTGAACGAAATGAAGAACAACGGCACTTACTACACGATGAGCGAGGAACACCCCGATTGGGACGAGAGCCACATGGTGGAGGTGTATGACGCTTTTAAGAAGCAACGCGACGAAGAAACGCGCCCACTTCGTAAGCGTTACGACGGTCGTTGATATGTTAACTTTTAAATGTTTGTAAGTATATGGATAAAGGAGACGTACATGAATACGTAGAAAGGATAAAGCGCAACAACAAGGATTTGCACCTATTGCTAATCGACTTTAGGCTTTACATCGTCGGTGTTGAGAAGCGCTGCAAATTCCCTGACCTGGTAAGGGACTACACCTACGAGCAAGCAGGAATGGACTATGCTCTCCATTGTGTTGCATCTATTTTGGCGGCTTACAAGGAGAGTGGCGACGAGACTGACGCGCTCATCTCCTTGATGACGTATTGCAGCCGCTGGGCGTGCGCTTCGCCTTATAGTGACGACCGCTATGCCGATACGGAGCGTGCTAAGGGTGAGAACTCTATCAAAATCAAGATAGCGCGCTGGATAAGGGCCAAGGCGGGTGAATGAAAGGTGTGAAATAGTTTTACTCATAATTTTATAAAGTCATAATTGTATGCCCCGTCACGCGCTGACCATGGGCTTCTAATTTCTTCATAGAATGAGTGGGACTATTCGGTTCGTGAGGAATAGAATAGTCAATATAACGCGATAGGTGGTTAATCGGATAGACCGCGCTCGCTAATAGGCTGAGGTGCTTAGGCCGTTAGTCGGGTTCGACTCCCGACCGCGTTGCATTCGTGTGAATAAGGTAAGTTTAGATTATTAAGATCACTCCCATTATGGTTCGCGAGAATAGTAATGGGAAATGCGAGGAGTATAGGCCGTTAATCGGATAGGCGGCAAAGAAAGGTATCGTTGTCTGCTGTTTTGGGTTATTGGGTATGCAGTGGATAAGCTTCGAAACAATCGCACATTAGTGGGTTCGACTCCCACACTCCTCACTCAACCATTTTATTAACGAAAAACGGAAAATTATGAACAAAAGATTTTGGGTAGAGGTACGCGTCAGTTATGACGGTGTGACCGAAAAAGGAGAGAAGGCCAACATGAAGGAGACGTGGTTAGTGCGTGCAGCCACTTTCGCTGAGGCTGAGTCGCGTGCTACTGAAAAAGTATGTGCTTATAATGGTGTCGAAGACGTAGGTGTGGAGGCTTGCGTGAAGCGCAACATAGCGGCCCTTTGGGTAGGTTCTCTAAATGGCGACAAGTTCTATAAGGTACGTTGTGAAGGCCTTCTCGTCAACGAGAAGACAGGCAAAGAGCGCATCGTTAAGCGTGATTACTTGGTTCTGTCTCCTAACATGCTTGATGCTTACGAGACATTCGTCAAGTGTATGAGTGACTCTGACTTTAGCGAGTTTGAGGTGTTAGGCATCAATCTTACCCCTATCGTTGAGGTATTGAGCGACCAAGAGTAAATAAGCCGTTTGTACACTATCAACCATTAAAGCACGACGCTGCGGTGTGAGTTGTTTCCCCATTGCTTACATATAGTGAGTGAGGTGTGAAGCTTGCAATGCGCAGTCCAAATACGAAAGAGGATGACACAGGAGGGGGGAAGCCGCTATGAGCTTCCTATCCTTGCAATGCGAACTCGGGCGATGACACAGGAGGCCGCCTCACCCCAATAAGTGGTGAGGGGAAATGCAACAGAGAGGGCCGCAGTGTTGTGCTACTTATTGACCTTATACGAAACCACACGAATTATGAGCCGACAGAAGAAGTCGGGCTTAGATTACTTCCCTTTCGAAGTAGACTTTTTTCAGGATATTAAGATACGCAAGTTAATTCGGCGTAACGGTGGTAAGGCGATCGCAGTATATGCTCTCCTGCTATGCTATATTTACAAGAGTGGGTATTTCATGACGTGGGATAAAGAGTTGCCCTTCATCATTTCGGAACAAACGGGGTATGGAGAGGTGTATATACAAGAAGTCTTAGAGAGCTGCCTTACGTTAGGGTTGTTAGATAGGCGTATGCTTGACGAGGAAGGTGTACTGACGAGTAGAGGTATTCAAGAACGATACAAAAAGATATGTGTAGATAGTAGGCGTGCAGCATCGATTGAGCGATACAACCTTATCGACGAAAATTCGACTGAAACTGTCGAAAGTTCGACGAAAGACGTATCAATCTTCGGTAAAAAAGCCGATAAATGTACAAACTTGTGCAAGAAAGCACCTTTTCTGCGCAAAAGTGTGCAAGAAAGTACACAAAGTAAAGTAAAGGAAAGTAAAGAAAAAGACGATGTAGAAAAAGCGCCACCGTCGCCACCGACGACGGAAGACGTTGAAGCCTCGTTTACGGGATTGTTAGCATCGTTGAGGGCTGAGGCTTCATGGTGTGAGTTGGTGCGTATGCGTTACCACTTGAGCGGTGACGAGCTACGCGAGTGGCTTGACGCCTTTGCGCTCGACTGTCGCGTCAACGACAAGGCGCAGCACACCGACCTTACCGACCTCAAACGCCACTTTACTTCGTGGCTTCGCATTCAACAACAACAAAATCGCAACTGTCATGGCACGAAAAATAGCAATGCCAGCTCCCTTGCCCGACGCAAAGGAGTTGATGTCGCAGCTACTTCGGCAGCGGACTACAGCACACGCCTTTAGGCTTCCCCTGGCAGTCGAAGACGCTTATTGCCTGCTCTACTCCGCTTACGAGGTGGAAGTGGAGCGCAGAGGGCGCACGCTGCAAATGGACGAAGACACGACGCGCATCGTAGGCGAAGTGGCTCATCACCTTACAGGGCCGCAACCGAATGGGCTGCTATTCTGTGGCACAACGGGCAATGGTAAGACCACCTTGGCGCTGGCCCTGCAGAATGCCGTGGAATGGCTCAGGGCGCGGGGTATGTTGCCAACAGAGTTCATGCAATACGACCTCGACACGGTACGCTTCGTTGAGGCTCGCCACGTAGCTGCCACCTACAAGACGACGAAAACTCGCCTCATGAGCATTGGAGTGTTAGCCATTGACGATGTAGGCACAGAGCCTGCCGAGGTGGTCGACTACGGCAATGTGATAGAACCGATCACCGAGCTACTTGAGGCGCGTTACGCTCGTGGCCTCTTCACCCTTGTCACTACCAACCTAACGGGGCAAGAGCTGCGGCAGAGGTATGGCGTGCGATTGGTTGACCGCATGAACGAAATGATGCACGTCGTTGTATTCAAAAACGGAAGTTTCAGGTAAAACAAAAAAGAACGAAAAGGATAAAGCACTATGGCACAACTCATCTACGTAGTGGTCTACTGGCGCTGCCGTCGCGAAACGCGGCTCCGCATCTGTGAGCGGTTTCGAATGCCGAGCGGTTACGTCAACATCAATGGCGAAACGCCCTGCATTATATCGTCTGATGATTACGAGCTGCTACGCGAGTGTGAGCGCAGAGGGTTTATCCGCTTGCGCGATAAGGAGACAAAAAAAGCCTCCAACGATGTGGAGGCTTCCAAGCACTAAGCGCTAAATGCTTTCGTGGATACCAGTTGATGCGCTTAATAGTCTCTTGCCGAGGTCTTCTAACCCATTGGCAAGGGTCATGAGTTCGGCCGTAGTGAAAGCAGCAGGTTTGCCGTTCACCATGTTTCCGTTAATGCGTTGCATGAGCCACGGTGCGCCTTTGTCAAAGTAGGTTTTGGCTATGTAAGAGAGCGAAATGGCTGACTTTACGTTTCCTAAAATATTTGAGGGGCAGACATCATTTCTTTTGCGTCCTCTGCGTAACATGGTACGCACATAGAGGGCGGCTTCGCGCTCCTCTTCAGGATTGCTTGTTAATGCAAAAGCCTCCTCTAATAGTTTAGAAGACAAATTAGGGTCTTTGTCGTTCGATGCTGCAAAGCTCTCTTCAAGTTTGAGTTTTACGCAGTCTTTCATAAGCTAATATTTAAAAGGGTTGGCTAAACAGAAAAAGAGTAAAAAGGAAGTTCCGCTCGGCCCTAATGGAGCGAGGCGGAAACCTCCTCATTACTTTCATTCCATTTCAGACATCTTTTCGCAAGCTTCTAAAACTGCAAAGAGAAAATCTTCAAGGAATTCCGATTCTGTAAGCCTACCTGATTGGATTAAAGACTTTTCGTTTCGGAAGAGGTATCTAAACTTGTTTAGAATATCCTCCCAGTCCTTTAGACTGTTATCTGTGGTGTCCACGTGTCTTTTGAAGACGGTGCAAAGATAATAAAAGAATATTTATTGTACAAGCGAAAACGCAACAAAAATAAACAAACATTTACAACATACGCAAAACTATGTACAACCCGAAGTACATTTACATTGAGGGCCATTGGCGAACGTACAAGCTGACCCCCGAAGGCGAACAAATGTTTAGAGAACGCTTCCCCATTACGCCCGCTAAGGACATAGCCCATGAGTTGGGGTGTGGAATTGTTATGGTGTATAAGTTGGCCAACTCCTATGGAGTGAAGAAGGACCTTACTTACAAGCGTGAGACGCTGCGACGCGTTATGCTCCACGCTCGCGCCTACTACGTGAAAGACAAGGAGGCAAACCCCGAACTCTATCAAGAGCGCTTTCAAGAGCGAGGGCGACGCATCTGTCGTCAACGACGCACGGACGAACTCCGCATCATGAGTGGCGAGAAGCCGCGCTATAACTTCTACTTCGCTCCTGCGCATAGCAGGAAGAAAAAGAACATACGCAAGGCGTTGCGTCAACTTGGCTACATTCCTTACGACAAGAGCCGCTCCATGCTCTGGTACTTCGCGCCAGAGACACGGCGCAACCTATGCACTGAGCGCAGAGCCAAGGAGTATGGCTTTAAATTCTCGTGTTTCCGATGAAGCACTTTCACACAACAATCTATAACTCTTACACACTATGAAACAGAAAGAAGAACTCGTGCCCCGTGAACAAATACCTGAGGCCACACGCATTCTTACCAACGTGGCTTACCTCATGGGCGACGTGACGAGTACGCTTATGCTCAACGCTGAGACGCGTGTTGAGCGATTAGGCTTCGGCATGAAGCACGGATTGAAGCAGCGCCTAAAGTATGCCCTCGAAGCTACCCACCGTGCGCGTCGCGCATGGGATAGCTTTGCACAGGAGCTTTACGGCATTGAGTGTGCCGACGATGCTTGCGAGTGTAGCGACTACTATGCCGATATCGTGTTGCTCATAGCCGACCGCACAGGCGACAACGATGAATATCGCGACAAGGTGCGACGTGCGCTGCTGCGCATGAAGAGCGACCGCCACATCTACGAACAACTTCAAAGCGTGATAAAATGACACCGATTGAGAAGACGACGAAGGCCGACATCTTAAACTACCTACGTGAGGCACAGACGATGCAATTCAACACGCGTGCAAGCATCGTCGAGGTTAGCTTTAGCGGTAGGTGTGATGTTATTTACATTGAGTTATACCCCTTTTTAGGGTGTAAAAGAACTTTCGCCCTATTTCAGGAGAGGCACAAGGCTTACAACGACCGAGTAATGGCTGACTTTAAAGATAAATGGCTGCACTATGAAGATGAATGGTTGAAGAACTATGGAGAAAACTACATTTAATCCATTCTTTGCGCGCTCCGAGGAAGCAGAGGCGGGCGCGCGCATCATTTGGCTCAGCCGTCGTCCTGACGGGCGGCTGCGCTACCCTCGCTGCGTGCGCGCTCACTTAGACAAGATACTAAGACTCTCGCCCAACGCACTAAGCAATGAGGACTTAGAACAATTAAAATACTTACAATAAGATGTAACTCACTATGGCTACAAAAGGAACAACAGTGATCGAAATGATTGCATTCAGAATTAAAGAGTACGAGACCATATTCACAAAGGATTATGCAGTACAAGGGAAAATTTTGTTAGGCTGGCTGACCATTAGAAAGTTCTCAGCAAGTAAGACTTCCGAAAAGGAACTTTGGTGGGCGAAGGCTTGCGCTCAAAATCTTTTAGACGAACTGAATAAAGAACAATAAACAATGATACCCATGTTAAAAGACGTACTGACTATTCTTTTTTACGCCCTTGCTTATTGCACGGCCCTATATGTCGTGCTACAGTTCACGTATAAGCTCGGCCGCTACCGAGCAGAAGAGGCAATGGCCGACGAAGTGGCGCGCCTTCGTCAATCGCGTTGGGACGAAGGCTACCGCGCAGGTCGTGAGCGCGGCCACAAGGAAGGCTATCGTGACGGTTACGAGAAGGGCCGTGCCGAGGGTTATGACGACGGCCGTCGCTATGAAGCTATCACGCATCATAACGAGGAGGAGATTAAACGACAATTGAAGTTGTAAAGGCACTTGATAATGACACAATTTATTTGTATCTTAGTACTGGTTTTGATGAGTAATTATGTGGCCTACGTGTTAGGCCGCGAGCGAGGGTTGTGGCGCGGCTACTTTGAGGGCCGCGCTGAGGCCTATCGCGAGAGGGAGCGATCAGAAGGCAAGACCAAACAAGAGAGTTAAACATAGACATATCACCACTCATTATCCAGTGACGCGACGACGAATTAACCTCAGCGTGCCGCCCGAGCTATATCGAGAGCTGGAGCGCATACGCAAGACTTATCGCTTTAGTACGACGTGCGAGATGTGCGTCGTACTTTTGCGTGTATATGCGCGTATGGTGGCTGAGGCTGAGGCTACTTCCACCACTGACGATGATGAGGACTACATCGCGGCCACCTTTGAGCGCATGGCCACCTCTATGCGCACACCTTCTAACACCATGCCTATCGTGCGCCACCACCGAAGGAGGATTGAATAATATTTCGTAAGACTATGGCTAAAGACAAAGACTACAAACGAATGATACACACGCGTCACTGGTTGGAGCTAAGGCGCATGGTACTCACGGCTCACCCTCTGTGCCAACGTTGTGAGGCTGAGGGCCGCACGACGGCTGCTACTGAGGTGCATCACGTGCGACCCGTCGAAGAGGGAACGACAGCGAGGGAGAAGGAGCGGCTCATGTTTGATGCACACAACCTCCGCGCCCTCTGCCACGACTGCCACGTGCTGACGCATACAGAGATAGGCCGCTCAGGCCGTAAGGCAAATGCCGAGCGCAAGGCGCGACAGGCCGAAAGCGTTAACAAACGCTTCTTCGGCGACGAGTGAAGCGCCCAAAAGTAGCCGAAAACGTACAGAAAACGACCAAAAACGCACAGAAAACGGCCGAAAACGTACCGAAACAGAGTAAAAGAAACCTGCCCTCATCACTCATGAGCGCTCCCATTCACATGGGGGGCATGTTTTTTTAAGGGGTGGGGGGGTGGCGTTAAACCCCGCCCAAACCCTTTTTTTTGCGCGAGCATTTTTTTCGATTTATGGAACTTTGGGCAATTCAACACCCTTAAACAATAATTAATAAATGTGCGAATGTGCAAATGTGCAAATGTGCGAATGATTGAATGATGTTTTAATTACTCAGTGTGCAAAGGCGACAATTTGCACATTTGCACATTCGCACATTTGCACATTGACCACGCATTTGCACATTCTCACATTAACACATTAACACTATGGCACGCACCACCAAACAATGGTATGCCCGCATCACCAAGGCACTCAAGAAGTCGGGTACTTATAATACCAGCCTCGAAATGCAGATACAATCGTTGGCAGGAGCTATGCGCACGCTCGAACTCGCCACTGATGAGATTGACAGCCTCGACACCACCGTCGTATGGGAGGAGACACGCTACGGCCGTAAGATGATGCCGCACCCCGTGTTTAAAATTCAGCGCGACGCACAAGCCTCCGTCACGCGACAGATGAAGCAGTTGCAACTCACCACTGAGGAGTTGACCACCGACCAGAGTTCCGACCCATTGATAGACCTAACCCAAAAGCTCATTAATGAACAGTAGTCAATGTGCAAATGTGCGAATGTGCGAATGTGCGAATTGTCGCCTTTGTACGCTGAGTATTTAAAACATCATTCAATCATTCGCACATTTGCACATTCGCACATTTGCACATTGATTAAGCATTCGCACATTATCACATTAGCACATTATCAGAATGACCGAAGAAGAAGCCCACCGCTATCGAGAGGAGAAGCAGCGCGTATCGCGTTCGCTCGCTGCTAAATCGTTGGAGTCGTACCACCTTGAGGCGGTCGACCCTCGACTCTACGTGTACGTATCAATGGTGCGCGACAGCCCCACCGAGCATAACCTTTGGGAGCAGTTGGCCGTTGAGCGTTTCCTGCGTATGGTGAAGCGTTATGGGCTTGACGCTCGCAAGGTGCGCCGCTTCTACCTCTTCTACGAGTCGCTCTACTTCCCTGGCAAGGAAGGCATGCAGCACTACAAGTTGACGCCCGTACAGTGCTTCCAGTTTGCGGCCGTATATGGCTTTTGGCAACGGGGGCGTCGCATCGTGCGTGAGGTATGTCTGTTTGTACCCCGAAAGTTTTCGAAGACTACCTCAGGTGCAGCCTTCCCCCTCTACGATCTCTTCTTTGGCGATGCCAATGCTGAGTGCTACTTTGGCGCCAACTCTTACGACCAAGCGAAGAAAGGCTTTAACGTCCTGCGCGGCTGCGTGCGAAGGCTCGACCCGCGCGGCTTACGCTATACGGTGAATGAAGACGTGATTAAGAGCCGACGGCAGGACCGCACGGCCTTTGCTCAGTGTCTGACAGGCAATAGCCGCACCAAGGACGGATTGAACGCCTCGACCGTCCTCATCGACGAATACTCCCAAGCGCGCACCAATGAGCTACTTACCGTGCTTACTACCTCTATGGGCGTTAGGCAGAACCCCCTCACGGTGATCATCACCACCGCGAGTGACGTGTTTGAAGGTCCATTCTACGCCAAGTTGCAAGGCTACAAACGTCTGCTACTGGGCGAGGTGGACGACGATAGCGTATTTGCTCACCTCTTCGAACCCGACGTTGACGACCCAGAGGACCAACCCTCTACGTGGCGCAAGGTCCACCCCCACATGGGCGTGACCGTTAGCCTCGAATTTTACGAAGCCGAATATCGTGCAGCACGTCGCGACGGTGCGGAGGCGATGTTGGCCTTTCGCACGAAGTTGCTCAACGTCTATGCCGAACAGCAGCAGCGCTCATGGATAACGGCCACCCTCGCCAACGACATCATGCGTCCCTTCACGCTCGACGCGATCAAGGGCCGCCCCGATGCAATGGTGGCTATCGACTTGAGCGAGAGCGACGACTTCTCGGCCGTGACGACAGGTTTCTACTCGCCCGAAGAGAAGTCGTTCACCTTCCATACGGCCTACTTCTTCCCCGACGAAGCTTTAGCGGGCCACCCCAACGAGCGCCTTTACCGCAAGTGGGCGGCCGAGGGACACCTCACGCTGACGCAAGGCCCTGTCATCAATTACCGCACGATCGTCGACTACGTGTTGCGTGTCAACCGCTCCGTGCGCATACTCTCTATTGGTTACGACCCTTGGAAGAGCCAAGAACTTATCAACATGTTGGCCGCATCAGGCGCGCGTGACGTGTTGCGCGGAGTGAAGCAGACGTATGGCAACTTCACTGCCCCCGTCCAATCCTTTGAGCATGGCTGCAAGACGGGACATATCTTCATCAATCCTAACCCAATTAACGCCTACTGCTTTGGCAATGCCATACTCGACACCGACAACCTCGGCAACTCTAAGCCCATTAAGCGCGCTCGCTATCAAAAGATTGACGGGCTCATAACGATGCTCATGTGCTTGAGACTGTTTATAGATTATGAGCGGTAAGAAAAGCGTATCAATTTGTAACCCTTTGCCGTTAATACGGATATTAGTATCTTTGCATTGTTCTAATAACGAAAAACAGGAAGAAACAATGAAAAAAGTAAAAGCGGTTATAGAGCGTTCCTCAGAGGGGCGCTACAGTATTTACATGGACGACGATACACTACCTTATCTTATAACGGCTGAGGGTGCAACACTTGATGAAGCTAAGGACGACTTCATGACTTATTACAACGAGACAAAAGAATACTCCAAGAGCCATAACGAAGCATTTGAAGAAGTAGAGTTTGACTTCTGTTACGATATGGCCTCTTTCTTACAGCACTATGCCTATGCGTTTACGTTAGCAGGCCTTTCACGTATTACTGGCGTCAATCAAGGGCAATTATCACATTATATTAATGGGACTTCACGCCCCTCAGCACGCACAATCGAAAAGATAGAAAACGGCATAAGCAGTTTTGCGCAAACACTGTCGGGCGTTCATTTCGCACGTCCGTAACCTCCCCATTCAGGTACTTTGTATTTCATATAGTTATTTGACACACCGCGCCCGCCACCTGAGGGCGCAAAACAATCAAGCGCCCCACCATGTAACAATGGTGGGGCGCTTTTACTTTAATACGAAAAATAGAAAAATGAAAAAAGTGGGATAAAAAAGATACTCCGCGTTTCACAACGAGGGGTATCATTGATTATTATGAGTTGTTTAATTAACAGTTACCTTACAAAGATAGCAATAAAAAGCCACGCGGCAAGCGCGCGTGGCAAAATAAATGTGTCTAAAAACGTTCTTTGAATGCTTGCTATTTTAAAAGGTAGCCGATGCTAACTGCATCGAAATATTCTTTACAGCCTCCTGCAGTTTGTCATATTGCTTTTCACCAGCTTTGGTCACGCCACAAGCATATTGGCGCATCAAAGTTGGATTAATATGGGCCATTTCGGCCACCCGAGAGATGTTTAAGTAAGGGAAGTTGTTAAAGAAGGATTGTATATCATACTTAAAGGTGTATTCCAGATCAGGAATGCTGCGCCCTTCTGCCTCTTCTAACTCCTTCATTTCGTTGTAACACGCATATAAGTCGGCCTTTGCTTCAGCTACCGTGTCGCCATATCCTGCAAGGCCAAAGTGCGCGAACTCTTTATCAACGTAACAAGCAAAACGACCGTCAGTATCCTTTTCGACCGTCACTGTAACTTTCTCCTTTTTCATATCGTATTAATGTTTTACCGCTTTCTATTGGAAAATGGGGCAACTACTAAAAGTAGCACCCCTTTGTCTAAACCAACTGATACTTTGAAACAATCTACAGATTTATGCCCCGAAGGGCGGAGTAAGAATTATTCAAAAGATAATCCTAACTCCTTACGCGCTCTTCGTTCAGTGCCTTTGGCTAACTCCTTGCTTCCATGACGTGGCACTGGCCATTTTTTGTTGGTAATTGGACTGTACCATATATCATGATTAGCTCCATGTTTCACCAAAACGCAACCAATAGAACGCAATTGGGCATAAAATTCATTCTGCTTCATAATTTCAAAGAACATTGTTTTAAACACTGCAAATATAGCAATAATGTTATATTATTCCAAACAATCCTCACTTTTTTCTCCAAAAAACGCCCCAAGGTGGTACCACCTACACACCTTTTGCGCGTAGGGTATGAACGTATTACGCAGACTATTCAAGATAAAACGCAGCAGCGAGGGTGCTAACTCATCGCCAGAGGGTAGGACTGTCCGCTCGGGGGCTTTGCCGCTTTTCACCTCCGCAGCGGCTGATCCCTTGGCCGTTAGCACCGTCTATCGCTGCGTGCGTTTACTTTCAGAGAGTGTGGCCAACTTGCCCCTCCGTTATATGAAGCTAAAGGGCGGCATCTTCGTCGACGACCGCCAGTCGCGCCTCCACTACCTATTGAGCGTGCAGCCCAACGAGCTTTACTCCGCGTTCGACTTCTGGGCGCAAGCCGTGCAACAGATGTTGCTGACGGGTAATGCCTACATCGTGCCGCAGTACTCGCCCTCGCTTGAGGTAGATCGCCTTGTGCTTTGCCAACCTAACACCGTGAGCCACGACACCATTAATCGCACCTACACGGTAATGGACATGACCAACCGCCTTAGCGGCACATTCGCGGAGGAAGAAGTGATACACCTCAAAAACCTCACCATCGACGGACAACAAGGCATCAGCACCTTGGCCTTTGCGCGCCTTACTACGCAGATAGCCGCTACAGGCGATAATGAGACGCTCAACCGATTTGCCAATGGAGGCAACGTGCGCGGCATCGTAGGCAACGACACGAGCGTGCGCGGATTTGGCGACTATCAAGACGACGAACTGGCCAAGACGGCTACCGACCTCGACCAATCATTTTCAGAAGGCCGCAAGATAGTCAGCCTACCAGGGCAAGTAAAGTTCAACCAACTCTCGCTCTCCAGCACCGACATGCAATTTCTCGAAAGCCGAAAGTTTACGGTGCGTGAGCTTTGTCGCTTCTTCGGGGTTCACCCCTCATTCGTCTTTGACGACACGAGCAACAATTACAAGAGTGCCGAAATGGCCAACGTTGCTTTCCTCTCCAACACGCTCAACCCCCTACTCCGTAAGATAGAGAGCGAACTCCACCGCAAGCTCATCGAGCCTTCGCTCTGTTGTGAGCGCCGCTTCGAGTTCGACCGTCGTAGCCTCTATGCGTGCGACCTCGCAAGCCGCGTGCAATACCAGACGCAGACGATAGCAGCAGGTATCTACACCGTCAACGACTGGCGACGTGCCGAGAACATGCCACCCGTCGAGGGAGGCGACCTCCCATTGGTCAGCGCCAACTTGAAGGGACTGAAAGAAATGGGGGCAACCCCTAAGCAACAACCAAACTAACACACATTATTAATATGCTAATGTGTTAATATGCTAATGTGTTAATATGCTAATGTGTTAATATGCTAATGGCTGCGCCACTCATTCCCACATTAGCACATTCCCACATTAGCACATTTCCACATTAGCACATTTCCACATTAGCACATTCCCACATTAGCACATTCCCACATTAGCACATTCCCACATTAGCACATTAGCACATTTACACCTTATGAATAAGCAATTACAATTCCACTCCTCAGGCACCGTCCACGTGCGCAGCCGCCAAGGCAGCGAGGGCGAGGGCGAGAGCCGCACCATTGAGGGATATGCCATTCTGTTCAACACGCCCTCTGCCCCACTATGGGAGGACGAGGACGAAGTCGTGCGCGAACAGATTGCCCCCGAAGCCGTGACGAAGGACCTACTCGACGGCTGCGACATCAAGATGACCATGAACCACGACTTTGCCACATTGCTCGCACGCAGCAAGCGCGGAGAAGGTACGCTACAGTACGACGTCGACGAGCGAGGCGTCCACTTCTCCTTCGATGCGCCCAACACCGACGACGGCGACCGCGCGCTCGAACTCGTACGACGGGGCGACATCGACGGCTGCTCCTTCATGTTCTCTTGTTCGTATCGCCAACCCGACGTGACGAGCGAGACGACCAAAAACAAGGAGACGGGAAAGGCTGAAACGCTTTACACCATTCATGCTATTCGTGGCATCTACGACTTTACGCTCACGCCCATGCCCGCCTATCCCGACACGGAAGTAAGCGCACGCGACCTGCGCGGATTGACTCCCGCCCCCTCAACAGACAACGCTGCCGCCCTCCGCGTCGAGGAACAAGTAAAGGCCATGCGCAGCGCGGCAAAGCAATCACTTTAAAGCATTAACCATTTAATAAACAATTAATTCATTACGATTATGAACAAACTTACGGTACGTCAAATCGTTGACAAATACCAAAAGAACTGCGCTCGCATCTCGGCCATTGCCGACCTCTGCGAGCAGGAAAAGCGCGAACGCACCCAGGCTGAGAGCGCAGAGTACGAAGCCTTAGTGCGCGACAATGAGTTGCTCCGCATGCGTATGCAAGCTGAAGCCGCTCAAGCGCAGCAGAACCCCAACCTTATTGCTGACGCCAATAAATTGGTGCGTGAGAACATGGAGGCTGGCCGACAGACGCAAATCGTCTTCATGCGCGACCTCATGGTCGTGAGCGATGCCACTTCGGGCGGCATCATTCCGCTCAAAATACAAGACATCCTCGACCCATTGGTAGAGGGCTTAATCCTCGACAAGGTAGGTCTCCCCATGCCTACAGGTTTGGCTGGTGACTACGTATGGCCCACCTACGAGGCCGTTGAGGCACAAATCCAAGGCGAGGGCGTTGCGCTCACCGACACGAAGATTAAACTCTCAAAGCTCACCGCTTCACCTCAGCGCATTGGCGTGGCCATTCCCGTAACGCGTCAGACGATTATCCAGACGGAGGGCATCATCGAAACGATCGTGAAGAAGGTAATGCCTCAGTCAGTAGCCATGTTGCTGAACAAGATCTTGTTCTCTACCACGAAGGCTACCGCGGCTACTACGTTGGTAGGCCCATTCGTGGCGAAGGCTGCCAAACCGATCGCGCTGAGCGCTACTCCTACCTTTGCCGACTTCAACAAGATGAAGGCTGCCGTGTTGGCCTCTGGCGTTGACGGTAGCAACTTGTGTTGGGTTATGACACAAGCACAAAAGGCCATTGCCGAAGCCACTCCGAAGGACGCTGGCTCTGGCATCATGGTATGTGAGAACGACCACATTGCAGGTCTCCCCGTCTTCTGCACTCACTACATTGGTGAAGGCTTCGTTGGCCTTGGCGACTGGCGCTACCAGCCCATGGGCATGTTTGGCGACATCTCGTTCATCATCGACCCCTATAGCCAGGCTCGCAAGGATGCCGTTGACTTCGTACTCAACGTCAACTACGGCACGACTACGCTCCGCCCCGAAGCCTTTGCACTGGGCAAAGTCGCAAGCGCGTAAGCGCTTACTAATGTGCAAATGTGCAAATGTGCAAATGTGCGAATGATTGAATGATGTTTTAATTACTCAGTG
>ERZ1032078.343-NODE-343-length-18154-cov-5.582463_pt1 | contig 18154 bp, 19 predicted proteins | sample MGYA00517101_ERZ1032078 | MGnify/ENA primary metagenome ERZ1032078 (study PRJEB33719, sample SAMN04261301) | wastewater metagenome | biome: rural village; feature: human; material: feces | host: Homo sapiens | place: El Salvador | collected 2013-01-14 ... | reverse complement strand
ACGCTGATATTACATAGCCTTGTGGAGCTGAAAAATGCTCTTATACGGCAAGGCAGATATACGGACTGCGTTGACGAACTCATTTTCAAGGTAGCCAATGCACCCGTCAAGAAAATGAAAATCAAATATGTCTAAGGCAATTCAAGAGTGAGCCGCTTATTCTTTTTCATAAGAGTAAGCGGCCTTTTTGCGTTCTCTGTACGATTTACATAGCCGCCTTGACAAAGCGGCTAAATCTATGCGAAAGGAGGACGCAGCTATGTCAAATTGCAAAGTGATTGCTCTGACCAATCAGAAAGGCGGTGTTGGCAAGACCACTACGGCGGTCAATCTGGGTGTGGGTCTGGCGAAGCAAGGAAAAAGAGTGTTGTTGATTGATGCCGATGCACAGGCAAATCTCACAATGGCTCTGGGTTACAGCCGACCAGACGATTTACCCATTACGCTCTCCACAATAATGCAGAATATCATAGACGATAAATCTTTTGATGTTTCGCAAGGGATTTTATCTCACAGCGAGGGCGTTGACCTGCTTCCGTCAAACATTGAGTTATCGGGCTTTGAAGTAAGGTTAATCAATGCGATGAGCCGTGAGCGTGTTCTGAAAACCTATGTGAATGAGGTTAAGAAAAACTACGATTATGTGCTTATCGACTGTATGCCGAGCTTGGGTATGATAACCATTAACGCTCTGGCGGCGGCTGACAGCGTGGTTATCCCGACGCAGCCCCACTATCTTTCTGCAAAAGGCTTAGAGCTGTTGCTTCGCTCCGTGTCAATGGTCAAGCGGCAAATCAATCCCAAACTCAGAATTGACGGTATCTTAATGACAATGGTTATGCCCCGTACCAACATTTCAAAAGAAATCACGGCGACGGTCAAGAGTGCCTACGGTCAGAAAATTAAGGTGTTTGACACCGAGATACCTCATTCTATCCGTGCGGTGGAAGCAACCGCAGAGGGTAAAAGCATTTTCGCCTACGACAAAGGCGGCAAGGTTGCCGCAGCGTATGAACAGTTCTCAAAGGAGGTGGCAGAGCTTGGCGAGAAACAGAGAAACCAAAATCGAGCTGACCGCTTACGATGACCTGTTCCAGACGGACGAAAGCCGTGCGGAAGCAGCTTTAAGCAAGATACGGGATATTCCCCTGTCGGAGATTGACGAGTTTCCAGACCATCCGTTCAAGGTTTTAATGGACGATGATATGGAACAGCTTGTCGAGAGCGTGAAGCGAAACGGCGTAATGACCCCTGCTACCGTGCGTTTGAAAGAGGACGGGCGGTATGAGCTTATCAGCGGTCACAGGCGAAAAAAGGCTTGTGAGCTTGCAGGGCTTGAAACCCTTAAATGCGAGGTTAAAGACCTTACCCGTGATGAAGCCATTATCATTATGGTGGAAAGCAATCTGCAAAGGTCTGTTATTCTGCCGAGCGAAAAAGCCTTTGCCTACAAAATGCGGCTTGAAGCGATGAATAGACAGGGACAGCGTTCAGATTTAACTTCTGTGCCATTGGCACAGAAGTCGGACAAAAGAACTTCCCGTGAGAAATTGGGCGATATTGTAGGCGAAAGCCAAGACCAAATCCGCCGTTTTATCCGCTTGACCGAGCTTGTACCCGAAATTCTCCAAATGGTAGACGAACGGCAAATTGCTTTCCGTCCTGCGGTGGAGATTTCCTATCTTGCCGAGGAACAGCAATACACCTTGCTTGAAGCGATGAGTTATAACGACGCTACTCCTTCGTTGGCACAGGCTATCAAAATGAAAAAGTTTAATCAAGACGGAAAGCTGACGGACGAGGTTATCCAATCCATTATGGAGGAAGAAAAGCCCAACCAAAAGGAAAAGCCTGCTTTCCGTGACGAAAGGATAACCAAGCTCATTCCGAAAACCGTTCCCAAAGGACAGGAAGCAGATTTCGTTGTCAAGGCGTTGGAGTTTTACAACCGACATCTGCAACGGAGCAAAGCGCACGAAAGATAGCCGCACACCGAGGGCGAGGTCTGCCTGTTTGCGTGGATAGCCGCATTTTGCGTTTCCCCCTCTCCACACCTCACCCCCTAACTACTGCCAAGACTATCCGAGAAAAGAATATCTGCAAATACCGAACAAATCGGTTTGTACCTTTGAGGACTTCCGCTGTTTTTCGTATAATGAAGCCGTAAAGGAGGTCGAGATGATGAGAAAATCAATGTTTGCAGCGCTTCTTGTGCTGATAATGCTGCTCGGCGGCTGCTCCGATGTTTCAACAGCCCCCACACGAAATGATGAAACTGAGCTTGTGACGGAAACCGAAGCTGCTGCCGAAGCCGAAAGCACCAAGAGCATTTATTCCTCGGAAAGTACTCGTCAACCGAAATGTTGAACATCGTCACAAGCTGAATGAACAGCTCCAGACTCGGCTTCTGCCCCTCATTTTCAATCGCCTGTAAATGCCTTGGGTCGTAGTCAACGATACGGGCAAGCTGTTCTCTCGTCATCCCCTGTGCTGTTCTGGCTTTTTTGATAGCCAGACCGATTGGCGTAAAATCGAAGTCAAAATCATTATTTCTTTCGTCCATAAGCTCACCACCTTGTGCCTGTAAAATCGTACTCTATATATTTTACAGAAACGAGGCTTCTTATGAAACGGTCTGAAATCTCTTGCGATAGGATATAAAATCTCTTATACAAGGATATATAAAAGCTGTTTTAGAAAGTTTGGAGCAGAAATCTCTGCAAATACTTGACTTTTTGAACAGCGTTCAATATAATATATTTGAACAGCGTTCAAGGAGGGCTTGATATGGACAAAAGCGCCAATATAAAAAATCGCATTATTGAAGTTACAACTGAATTGATTGAGCAGTACAATGGCAACATTAAAGACATTACTGCCCGTATGATTGCGGAAAAAGCAGACATTGGATTAGGCTTAATTAACTATCATTTTGGAAGTAAAGAAAAATTGATAACGGAATGTGTGCAACATATTATCGGTCAAGTAGTTGCGGGTTTTCATATGGAGCAAGAGTTTCAGACTGATAAAGAGCGTTTGTCGGCTTGGGCGACCTATGTTTTTAATTTCCTATTTGAGCATTCTGCAATTTCCCGTGTTTCTATTTTAGGAGATTGTCAAAATTATACTGTAAATTGCAATTCTGTACTTACTCAACGAGGATTTTCGCTGTCTTTAATGGATGGTATATCCCATGAGGATAAATCTATGTTCGCATTTATCCTTACTGCTACGATGCAGATAGCATTTTTAGGAAGTGAAACAGTCAAACAATTACTTGGATATGATTTTACGAAAACCGACGATAGAGCCGCATATATCGGCAAATTGGTCGATATTCTTTTTGAAGGGATGGTGCAGATTGATGAATAAGAAAATAGGAGTGTATGGCTCTGTTGTCAATTTCATTGCGGTAATCTGCTTTGCCATTTCTATGTTATTTGGATTTGATTATGGCAGTTACCTGTCTTCCATGTTCATTGCGTTTAGTTTTGTACTAATGATGTGCGGATATGCTTACTTTGCAGAAAAAGGAGCAAAATTAGCGGGCTATGTTTCAGTAGCTTTTTCCGCTATATATGCAGTCATCATATTATTAGTCTATTTTGCACAGCTAACGACTGTCCGATTAAATGAATTGACACAGCAAGCTGCCTTACTCCTTGATTTTCAGCAGTGTGGACTGATGTTTAACTATGACTTGTTAGGATATGCAGCCATGTCAGTAGCTACATTTTTTGCAGGACTGACGATAACATCAATAACAAAAGCAGACCGATGGTTAAGACATTTGCTTATGATACATGGGGTATTTTTCATATCTTGTCTGATTGCTCCGATACTTGGATTGTTCAAAGCGAATAGCCCTGCATGGGTAGGTGTAGCAGTATTAGAATTTTGGTGTTTATACTTTCTTCCAATTAGCACTTTATCTTTTTTTCATTTTTCTAATTGCAAGAAATAAGGTTGTATTGAAAAACAGAATCAAATTATAAAAGAGTGAAAATTGATTAAAAAAGTACAGCAAAAATCAGAGCTTTTAAATAGCGGGCGCTGGGAAAAATAAAAAAACGGATGAATATCTTACTCCACCCGAAGTAGAGTCCCGTTAAAGAGCGAATTTCGGACATATCAACCATTGGTTCCTGTTAAAAATCGTCATACGGCAATATAGTAGAGGCAAGAAAGGAGGTGCTCCTCATGGAACAGGAGAAAATCGGAAAGTTCATAGCGTCCTGTCGGAAGGAGCAGGGTTTCACACAAGCTGTTCTTGCGGAGAAACTTGGCATCACAGACCGTGCCGTATCAAAATGGGAAACTGGACGGAGTCTGCCAGATGCAGCCATCATGCCAGAACTATGTGACCTGCTAAAAATTAACCTAAGCGAGCTTTTCAGTGGGGAGCGAATCGCAATGGAAAACTACAAGGAAACTTCGGATGCTTTGCTCTTGGAGATGAAGAAGCAGGAGGAATCGTCAAATAAACGGATTCTGCATCTGGAGAAGCTTCTTATTACAATGGCGATTGTTGTATCTCTCACTATGATATTTGTCGGATGCTATTTGATGAAAGACCGTCTTGCCCTCGGAATCGCTTTATTGGTATTTGGAGCTGCGGTAGTTTTCGCCACTTGCTTTGTAGGAGTAAGAATTGAGCACGATACGGGATACTACGAATGCCCTGTATGCAAAAAAAGATATGTACCGACAATGAAAGCTGTTGTTATGGCTCTGCATAGCGGCACATCAAGAAAGATGAAATGCCCATACTGCGGAAACAAATCGTATCATAAAAAGGTTCTTACGAAGTGATGCAACGATATATGAGCGTTGGAAAATTCTTTCGGCGGTGCAATTCTCTTTTCGCTGATTGTCGGGATTGCTTGTGTGGTTTACACGGTGGACAACCAGAGCGAGTAATCACTTTCAATCAGCCTAACATTTGTGATTTTGCTGTGAGCAGACCTTAGTAAACCCAAAGCAGTTAAATACTGTCAGAGCAGTGGCGGCAACGAGTTTGTGAACTTTTTGTTTTCCTCTTGACAAAACGGGTCTACAAGTGTTAGACCATAAGCAGAAGTCTAATGCTTGTAGACCCGCAAGGAGGATTATAATGAAAAATTACAAACTTGGAGATATGGAGTTGGAGTTTGCTAACTTAATCTGGGAGAACGAGCCGATTTCCTCTGGAGGATTGGTACAGCTTTGTGAGCAGAAATTCTCTTGGAAGAAATCCACCACATATACGATGCTGAAACGCCTTTGTGATAAGGGCATTTTTCAAAACAATTCGGGCAATGTCGTTTCTGTCATTTCAAAGCAGGAGTGGTTTACGAAGCAAAGTGAGGGCTTCGTGGAAGAAACATTCAATGGTTCTTTGCCGCAATTCTTAGTGGCGTTTACCCGCCGCAAAAAGCTCTCAGAGCAGGAAATCGCTGAAATACAGAAAATCATCGACCAAAACGCAGAGGAATGACTATGAGCGACAAAGTATTTCTCGATATTGTAAATATGAGTATTACAGGCAGCTTCGCTATCTTAATTATTATGTTGGCACGGCTGCTGCTGAAAAAAGCTCCAAAGGTTTTCTCCTACGCATTATGGTTTGTTGCCTTTTTCCGTCTGCTTGTCCCCGTTTCCTTTGAAAGCGTTTTGAGTATATTACCATTCAACACAACGCCGCTTTCTACGGATATGCTTTACATTGAAACCCCTTATGTGGAAACGGGCGTAAAAGTGATAGACAGCGTAATCAACCCTGTTGTAGCAACTGAGGTTTTTGGCTCTACCGCAAATGTATATCAGATATTTGCCTTTTGGGGGAAGATTATCTGGTTCATCGGCGTTTTTGCGTTTTGCCTGTATAGCATACGCTCATATTCCAGACTCAAAAAGAAATTACAGAGTGCCGTCCTTCTTCGGGATAATATTTATATTTCGCAAGTAATCAGCACGCCCTTTGCGCTTGGATTGCGAAATTCAAAAATATACTTGCCGAGCAATTTGGCTGACGCACAGGAATATGTAATTGCCCACGAACAGACGCATCTCGCTCGGCGTGATAACCTTGCAAAAATATTGGGATATGTGGTTCTTATCCTGCATTGGTTTAACCCTCTTGTATGGCTTGCGTTCAAGCTGTTCGTTACCGATATGGAAATGTCCTGCGATGAAAGCGTAATCAGAAATTCAAAGGAGGATATTCGCAAAGAATACAGCCGGTCGCTCTTAGAGCTTTCTATTGAAAAAAGCACACTTGGCGTACCGATGGCGTTTGCCGAGGGAAACCCCAAAGAAAGGATAAAGAATGTTATGAAATCAAACACGAAAAAAATCATTGGCTTTGCAGGCTTAGGGGCGGTAATCTTAATTGCGGTCATTGCAGTATGCCTTATTCCTAACCGTCCGCAGTATGCGACGGCAAAGGATGCTATTACAGGCATTCCCGCAATAGCTACGCAGTCCGCAACTCATGCCGCAATAAAGACTGCCGATGGAAATACGACCATTACAGACAGTGAAGGCTTCAATCAACTGCTGAATTTCATAGAAGGCATTGAGGTCAACGCGAAAGAAGTCAAGAGAGGCTCTTGGAATGACAGTGAGGGAAATAATAAAATTACATTTTACCGAGCAGACAATTCTATGGACTCCGTAATCAGCTTCACTTCTGATTATTCTAAGATTTGGATTGAAACAAACGCAACGCTTTCTTTCACATATAGCGTGAAAGACCCAGCAGAAGTGCAAAAGGGACTTGCGGCTTTCCTTGGCAGCAATAGCTAAGGTAATCTTGCGTTTGTGATTTTGCCATAAGTCGGAGGAAATATGCCTAATGCAAAAAGAAAAGTTCATACTATGCCCAGTCTGCGGCAACAAAACAAGGGTGCAGATACGGGAAGATACCGAGCTAAAGAACTTCCCGCTATTCTGCCCCAAATGCCATAAGCAGACCTTGATCAATGCAAAGCAACTGAATATCACAAAAGCAGAAGTGCCAGACGCTAAGACGCAGAGCCGATGAACTTGTGAGATACCTCACAGCTCGTCGGCTCTTTTATTATCGAAAAATTTGGCAGCACAGCCCACCAAATAAAAAAACGGTGCTTTGGTGGGCTGCTCTGTCACGCCCAAATAAAAACAGCTCAGCCCTTCAAGCCCGTTTAAGGTTTGGAGGGATTTTTTATGTGTTGGTCTAATATGACCGCAACGCTGCTCATCAGAAGCAGCGGATACATATAGAGTGTCACGCAGGAACGAGGATAATCTGTTAAAAAAATCCTCGCCTGCTCGTGGCACTCTTATGGTTTTCAAATAGAGATTTCATTTCTATGCCGTAGGTATAGTTATGCTTATCGCCGCAGAGGTCTTTGTACCTTTGCGGCTTTCTGTTTGTCGTGCTTCTCTTTGATACAGGACAAGCCCGTATCTGGCGTTGGATGCCGTAGTCCGCCTGCCAATCTGAGTTTTCAAAAAAATTCAGATTGGAGGAAACAGTATGGCGTACAACAAAGCCAGAGAAGAAAAGAAATGGCGGCTCTGGAAAGAAGCCGAGGAAAAACAGTTGCGGAGTTTAGGTGTCAGCGAAAGTGACATAGAAACGCTCCGTGCTCACGATTGGGCGATTTTCAATTCCGACAGGCGTTACTATCAGCGTATGCAGGAAACAGGTACATACCTTGAAGAAGTCGTAGCGAATATGACACAGCCCGAAATAAAAACGGTCGCTGATTTTCTGAATAACATCGAAAATCAGCAGCTTTATCAAGTGCTGATTAAGGTGGACAGGCTTACTCTGCGTATCGCATTTATGAAAGTACAGGGATATTCTACCCGTGAAATTGCATCGTATCTGCGTATCACGGAGAAAGCCGTTTACAGGCGATTGGACAGGCTCAGAGAAAAAATCCAAAAAATTTTTGAGTAGAGGGGAAATTTGAGCGTTCCCACGGGCTACAGGGTGAGAGGACAAAACCTCTCGCCCTGTTTTCCTTTGTGTGGCGAAAACGGGATTGCTCTTTGAAAACCGAATACCCATTCGCCAAATACCTTCTCTTTGTGATTGTGATGAGCATAAGCGTGTCGAGAGGTACGCCATAACCTGCCGTAAAGCAGAGAGCGATAACTACCTACTCAAAATATCGGGCAGCTCCCGATTTCGCCATAACCCACAAAGAGGACAATGATACTCCCGTCCAGTCACAGTCCGAGCGTGATAAAACCGTCGCAGGCAATGAGGGCGGCTCTGTCAGAACGACAGTTGGGGTGAAACTCCCGTGGCGTCAGTCCGCTGCTGACCGTTTGGCGACTTCCCAATAGCATTTCGGGGTGTCGAGGACAAATTGAAATGCTTTCTCATAGCAGCCAGACGCAGGGCGGTCATAAGAACAGAGAGATTGTTTACGCTCTCCCGACCTTAAATACTTCCTTGTGTTTGGCTGTCTACATAGGCAGAAAAACTCTGCCTAAATCATATTGGGAGGTCAAACACAATGGAATTGACTATAAAGCGTGGCGATATTTATTATGCGGAGTTAAATCCCGTTATCGGCTCGGAACAGGGCGGCACAAGACCTGTACTTATCATTTCCAACGATATAGGCAACAAGCATAGCCCTACGGTCATTATCGCCCCTATCACAAGTCGGATACACACAAAAGCAAAACTACCTACACACACCTTAATTAAAGACTTCGACGGTCTGGATAAGAACTCAATCATATTGTTTGAACAAATCCGCACCATAGACAAACAACGCCTGCGTAAATACATTGGTATGTTACCAACAGTCATAATGGCAAGAGCCGACAAAGCTCTTGCCATTAGCATTTCTTTAAGGAGGACTGCAAATGAATGAGATTAAAATTGATAAGAATGTAGCAGCAATGAAACTCATTGAGATACTTCTTGCAAAAGGAATGATAAATCAAGCCACATATACAAATATCGTGAAACACGAAAATTCGCACATTTCACAGGCGGCTTGATAGTCGGTATAATATACTCAGATAAAGGAATTGGAGGTATGCTTAATGAATATGGTAGCAAACGAATATAATTACAGATTTAAGCTCACGGACTATGCTCTGTTTGATAGAAACAGAGCCAGACAAGTTGGAATTTATGGTCGTGTTTCCACAGAACACGAAGCACAGTTATCCGCATTGGAAAATCAGTTGCAATGGTACGATGACCAAGTTCGGTATCACTCAAATTGGACTGTGTACGACCGTTATATTGACGAGGGCATTACGGGAACACAGGCAAAAAAACGACCTGCATTTTTGCGTATGCTTGAAGATGCAAGAAAAGGAAAATTCGATTTGATTGTTACCAGAGAGGTATGCCGCTTCGCTCGTAATGTTGTAGATACGCTTGTCGTGACCAGAGAATTAAAAAGCATTGGCGTCGAAGTGTATTTTATTGACGATAACATTTGGACTATGGACGGCGACGGAGAGCTTCGTTTATCACTTATGGCAACATTAGCACAGGAAGAAAGCCGCAAAACTTCTGAACGAGTAAAGGCAGGTCAGAAAATCAGCCGTGATAACGGTGTTCTGTATGGAAACGGAAATATTTTAGGGTACGACCGTGTTGGCGACACTTATGTTATCAATGAGGAACAAGCAGAAACCGTCAGAATGATATTTGACTTGTATTTGCAAGGCTTTGGGTCTATGAAAATTGCGCAGATTTTGACAGAACGCAAACGGAAAACAGCTACGGGTCTTATTAAGTGGAGCGTATCAAATATAATGAGAGCGATTAAAAACGCCACTTACACAGGGACAAAGTGCTACAACAAATCCAGAAGCAACAACTTTTTGGAGCAGAAACGAATTAACAACCTCGATATGTCAACCTACGAATATGTAGAGGGTGATTTCCCTGCTATTGTTTCACAGGAGATTTGGGATAAAGCACAGACAATACGAGAAAGCAGAATGAAACCTGCATTAGTATCGGCGGAAAAAACCACGCACAGCAAGCGTGACTCCAGAGATATATGGGTAAATAAACTTCGTTGTTCCTGCGGCTCATCGTACAGAAAAAACAAATGGCATACCAAGTTGGACGGTAAAACTTCCTATGGCTATCAATGCTATAATCAGCTCAATAATGGTATTAGGCGTAAACGAGCTGAGATTGGCTTAGACACGGAGGGATACTGCGACAGCAGAATGATAACCGATTGGAAGCTCGATTTTATGGCGAAAGCATTATTAGAGCATTTGTGGCAGGAACGAAAAGAGTCTGTGCTTATTGCGTTAGACCTTATAAGGCACTATTATAAGGAAGAAAGGACTTTGGATAATAAATCTGATGCTGCATCTATACAGGCAAGGATTGATAAGGCAAATAGCAGACTTGCTAATTTAATTGCTATGAGAGCCGACGGAGAAATTTCAAAGGACGAATATCAATCTATGAGAAGTCCTATTGATACGGAACTTAAAGAACTCCAAAAAGCTCTTGAAGATACGCCGACAAATAAAGGTTGTCCGAGAGGTCTGGATTTAGAGGCTATCCGTTCTACGCTAAACAGCCTTATTGATTTCAGCGGCAGTACGATTAGCCACGATGTTATCAATCAATTCGTTTATATGGTAACACCGACTTCGGATACCACTTTTGATTGGTATGTTAATCTGAACGGAACGGCTGATGTAAAGGCGACCTTCACCGCAGAGGGCAGAAAGAAAAGCTGTATAATCAAATTAGAGGAAATTGAAAAGATTTCCTCTGTACATAGGAAAGAGAATGAGGACAATGCACATCTCATTAAAAACCCCATTGTTTTTGCCTTTCTGCACAGGCAGCTATTAAGGAGCAGGCTGAAAAGTAATATAATAAGTGTTCGCAAATCAAAAAGCCAAGTCGAAAGACTTGGCTTTTTGATTTTATAATTCGGTTGCTTTTCTTATTTCGGCAATCGTTGTGTCATTTTCTCTTGCAAGTTTTGCGAGGTCGTCATACTCGGCTTTGCTGCGCTTAACGCCGTAGCCTTCGGCTTTTTTTATGCGAACAGCGCCATATTCGGTTTGGACAGTGTCGATGCTGCGGGTGAGGTTATATCTATTGCACACATATTCACGCACGCCGAGGGTGGTCGTGTGCTTAAAAATGCAGCGCAGCATTTCGTCACGCTTGTCGCTGCGGCACATGCAGGTGAGCATCACGCCCGGACGGCTCTTTTTCATACCGATACTCGTAAAATATACATCCAGAGCACCGAGCCTGAACAGCTCCTCCATCGTAAAGCCGAGCTCCTCGGGGGTCATGTCGTCAAGGTTGCAGGCAAGCTCAACGATCTGCTCGCACTCGGCCTCCGTCTCACCGAGCAGAACACGCACAACATTTGCGGCTTCAAAATCCTTTTTGCCCGTGCCGCAGCCGGTACGCTCGACCCTGAGCACCGGCATCGGGACAAAATCCTCGGCAAAGTGCTTGAGCAGCGCAGCGCCCGTCGGGGTGCACAGCTCGGACTTTATCTGCCCCGAATATATCGGCACGCCACGCAAAATCAGCTCCGTAGCCGGGGCTGGAACGGGCAGAACACCGTGCGTACACTTCACAAAGCCCGAGCCGACATTAACCGGCGATGCCAGCACCTTATCGGGCGCAAGCTCGTGCATAAGCTCGCACACGCTCAGGACATCAGCCAGCGCATCAAGCGAGCCAACCTCATGAAAATGGATGTTTTCTATCGGATGACCATGAACCCTGCTTTCTGCCTCTGCGATATGAGTATATACTGCTTTTGCATTATCTTTCACCTCATCGGCAAGCGGCACGGTGTCAATAAACTCCGTTATCTCGGCAACACTCGTGTGATGATGGTGATGCCGCTCGGGCTCACCCTCCTCGTCACCGTTTATAAGAACCGTCACATGCGTTCCCATGACTCCGCACTTTCTGTCGGGCTTTGCCGAGAGCACCGCCTTACCGCCGAGAGCGTCGTTCATGCGGGCAATGAAACCGTCACGGTCGGGGTGCAGCTCCAGCAGTGCCGCCGTGAGCATATCTCCGGCACAGCCCATGGCACAATCTATGTACAGGGTTTTCATTTGCGTTCTTGCCTCGCTTTCTGGTCAAGTTTTATAGCGGCAAAATACTTGGACAGCTCCGCATTTATCGCTTCAAATTCGGCTTGCGCTCTAGGTTGCTGCTTTTCGGTGAATTGCAGCAGTGCGCCGCCGTCTCGCAGACGGACACGGAAGTCGGTGAAGCCGAGAGAGAACAGATAACTTTCGCTCTGCTCGACTGCCGCAAGCTTTTCGGCGGTTATTTTTTCGCCGGTCGGAACACGGGTCGCAAGGCAGGCGTAGGCGGGCTTATCCCATGTAAACAGCCCTGCCTCGTGCGAGAGCCTGCGAAGCTCGGCCTTCGTTATCCCGCATATGCGCAGCGGGGAGAGAATGTTCTCCTCGGTAAGCACCTTCATGCCCGGACGGTCGCCGCCGTCGTCACTTGCGTTCGTGCCGTCGATTATCGTGTCATAGCCGTCGGCACTTGCTGCTTTGCGGATAGCACCCATGATGCACTTTTTGCAGTAGTAGCAGCGGTTTGAAGGGTTTGCCGTTACCTCGTCAAGCTGCAAAACATCGACGCTTATCTCCCGCAGCATTACACCGAGTTCGGCTGCGAGCTTCCTTGCATCCTCGTGCTCAAACTCCGGCTGGAACTGCGATTTGACATAGTACGGCTGCACATCAGCACCGCTTTCCTTTGCAGCGTACAGCAGGTATGACGAGTCTGCACCGCCGGAAAAGGCAAGCGCAATTTTGTTGTGTTCGGTAAAAAATTCGTTCAGTTTCATGTCAGTCAAGGTGATTTATCATGCTGGCGAGGTAGCCTGCGCCGAAACCGTTATCAATGTTGACGACCGACATGCCGCTTGCGCAGGAGTTGAGCATGCTCAGCAGTGCCGCAACGCCGCCGAACGATGCACCGTAGCCAACGCTTGTGGGGACGGCGATGACAGGGCAGTCGGCAAGTCCACCGATGACCGACGGCAGCGCACCCTCCATGCCCGCAACGGCGATGATGACCCGGGCGCTCATGACGGTGTCCATGTTCGCAAGCAGCCTGTGAATGCCCGAAACGCCCACATCGTACAGACGCAGGACATCGTTGCCCAGTACCTCGGCGGTCATGGCGGCCTCCTCGGCGACGGGAATATCACTCGTGCCGCCGGTGGCGATGACAATGCGCCCCTTGCCGTTTGGCTCGGGCAGACCGCCGATTATGCCGATGCGTGCCATGCTGTTGTAGTTGAGCGGCAATTCGGCTTTTATATACTCTGCCGCTTCTTCGGTCAGGCGTGTTATGAGCACGGTCTGCTGCTTGCTTTTAAGCATCGCCTTTGCAATGCCGAGGATATGCTCCTTGGCCTTGCCCTCACCGTATATCACCTCGGGCACGCCTTGGCGTATGCCACGGTGGAAGTCCACCTTAGCGTAGTTGCCGATCTCCTGAAACGGCTGCATTTTAAGCTTAAGCGCCGCATCGTCGGGACTCACGCTCCCGTCGGCGACATGGTTTAAAAGCTCTGTAAGTTCGTGTTTATCCATTTGCTTCACCATCAGTCACATGTGATTTGCTTACATTAATAATAGCACAACCTTTTGCCGCCTGCAATGTCATTGTGCCTTGCCGTCAGCGACTGTTAGCGAGATATATAATAATCCTTAGAGCATAATCCTTAGAGCAGATAGACACAACGCTATCTGCTCATTTTTCACCCATCGGCGTATATTTCTGCACAGGCTGGCATATATTAGCTGCAAAACGGTACGGAGGATGCAATATGAAAACCGATTGGAAAAAGCTTGCGCTGGCGGTGGTGATACCACTTGCGGTTGGCGGGCTGTCGGCTCTTTTGACGATGGATAACATGGTGATGTTCGATGCTGTCAAAAAGCCGCCGCTTGCACCGCCCAAGTGGCTGTTTCCTGCGGCATGGACGGTGCTGTATGTGCTCATGGGCATTGCGTCCTACCTCGTCTGCACTGCCAATGCGCCGTCGGGCAAAAAGCGTTCGGCGCTCGTCGTCTACGCAGTTTCGCTCGTATTTAACTTCCTGTGGAGCATCATTTTCTTTAACCTCGACAACTACCTGCTCGCCTTCATATGGCTGTGCGCACTGTGGCTGCTCATTGTTATCGCAACGGTGCAGTTTTTCGGCATACGCAGGACGGCGGGCCGGCTCATGCTGCCGTATATCCTTTGGGTGAGCTTCGCCGGTTACCTCAATTATGGGATATATCTGCTAAATTGAAGTTGTAAAAACCAAAAGAAGATGGTAATATCAAGGCATAAACATAAAGAAGGTGCGATATGAGCAGATTTGACCGTGAATACCTCGAATTGCTGGCGGAAAAGTACCCCGATGAGGCGTCCGTGTGCTCGGAGATCATAAAGCTTCGGGCGATAATGGCGCTGCCGATGGGCACGGAGCATTTTATCAGCGACCTGCACGGCGAGTACGGCGCAGTGCGGCATATCCTCAACAACTGCTCCGGCGTTATCCTCGAAAAGGTGCGCAGGCTGTTTGAAACCGAGATAGGCGAGGAGGCCTGCCGCAGCCTGTGCACGCTGATATATTACCCGCAGGAAAAGCTCAGCGCCATGCGTGAAAAGGGTGAGCTTACCGACACAAAGCTGCGTGACTACCTCAAAATGCTGCGCACGCTTGCCGAGACGCTTTCGAGCAAATATACCCGCAACTATGTGCGCAGACAGATGCCCGAAAAGTGGAGCATGGTGCTCGACGAGCTGCTGCACATGCAGCGTGACGAGTATTCAAATCAGGTGCGCTATCACGAGGTGCTGCTGGAGTCGATAGTCTCGACCGGCGCTGCCGACGAGGTGATAGCTGCGCTTGCCGATATCATAAAGCGGCTTGCCGTTGACAAGCTGCACATAGTCGGAGATATCTTCGACCGAGGCCCCGAGCCAGCACGGCTTTTGGATGCCCTGATGGAGCATCCGAATATCGATATCCAGTGGGGCAACCACGATATACTATGGCTCGGTGCGGCTGCGGGAAGTCCGGCCTGTATTTTTACCGTTTTGCGCATCGCCGTTACATATGACAACATGGATCTTATCGGCCGCCGCTACGGTATATCGCTGCGTCCGCTCATGGCCTTTGCGCAGAAGTATTACGGCGCATCGGACAAGGAAACGCTTAAGCTTGCGCTGCACACCTTGGGCTTCAAGCTCGAAGGCAGGATCATTAAGCGCCACCCGGGCTACGGCATGAACTCACGGCTCATGCTTGACAGGGTCGATTTTGGCAGCAACACCGTTGTTCTCGATGACGGCGTTTACCCCATGAATACCGACAAGTGGCCGACTGTTGACAGGGACGACCCGTATAGTCTCAACGCCGACGAGCAGGCGCTTATAGACGAATATGTAATTGCTTTCCGTGAAAGCCGCCCGCTGCGGCGCCACATGGATTTTGTCTACCGCTGCGGCAGTACATATCTTTGCTGCAACGGTAATCTCCTGTATCACGGCTGCATCCCCATGACCGCCGACGGCGAGTTTGCCCGGGTGCGGCACGGCGGCAGATGGTATGCCGGTAAGGAGCTTTTGGACTATGCCGACACGGTGGTCAAAAGCGCATGGGCAAAGCATGACGAGTCGGCGCTCGACATGATGTGGTACCTCTGGTGCGGCAACGACAGCCCGTTTTCCGGCAGGGTGTTCCACACCTTTGAGCGTGCCGTCGTCGATGATAAAAGCACATGGACAGAGCCGAAAAACCCCTACTTCAGCTTTTGGGAGGACGAGCGGGCGGTGCGCATGATACTCACCGAGTTCGGCCTTGACCCCGAAAACGGGCATATCATAAACGGCCATACGCCGGTCAAGGCAGGCAAGGGCGAAAGCCCTGTCAAAGCCGGCGGCAAGCTGTTTATCATCGACGGCGGCTTCTGCGAGGCGTATCAGAAAACGACCGGAATAGCGGGCTATACACTCGTTTACAACTCTCACGGCCTTAAGATAAAGGCACACAGACCCTTTGAGGGCATCGCCAAGGCAATTGACGAGAACGCCGATATCGAGTCCGAGGCCGAGCAGGTCGAGCGCTTTCCCCGCCGCCGGTATATCTCCGACTGCGACGACGGCGTACGACTGCGCAAGCGCATCGAGGCACTCGAGGCACTGCTTGAGGCATATCGCTCGGGTGAGCTTCAATAGCTTGCACTTTTCGCAGCCATGTGTTAAAATGCGCAGTAGTGGAATCAGAAAATTAGCAATTTCCAAATAAACGGAAAGAGGTATATGCTATGAAATCATGTAAGATACTCATAGTATCGCTGGCAGCGGTATTATGCGTGTTCCTTTCGGCTTGCAGCTGCACAAATCAGGAAGCCGACCATATAAAGGAGCCTATTCCCACGGCCACCGCAACGGTAGAGCCCACAATCGAGCCGACCGAGACCCCTGCACCTGCAAAGACCAACCCCGGCTCCGGCACGACCAAGAAGCCAAGCAGCGGCACCTCAACCAAGGATAACACCGGCAGCAGCTCTGGAAGCAATGTAAATATTACAACTCCCACTCCGGTGACCCCCAATGTAGATGTGCCTGAAAACACGCCTACACCCCCGAGAAAATCCTCATCGAGCAACCTCAGGGTTGACTGATAATAGCCCCACAACCGGCGTTGTGGGGCTTTCTATACATATTAGTATTAAAAGTATGTGAAATTGCACAAGTTTGCAATTGACGAAAATGCTGATTTTGGTATATAATAAGTCGTGAGACTTGACAAGTTGTATAAATCTGAACTAGATGTATAGATAACGACCGAGGGACAGCAAATGGGTATAAAGGCATTGAACAGAAAGCTCTATAAGGAGTACGGCGGCAGGGTGACGGCATCGCTTGAGGATAGCTGCATCGTGCTGCGTGGCTCTTTGGATAGATGGGAGGATGTCGTTGCGGCAGGCCTGATGTGCGCAAAGCCGCACTCAAAGTGCCATGTCGTGAACGATATCGTCTTTACCGGAGCTGAGGAGATACCCATGCGTATGCCTGAGCTAAAGGATACGGCGCTTGACGGAGACAGACCCGATGTGCTCATCATCGGCGGCGGCATTTCCGGCTGCTCGATAGCAAGGGAGCTTACGAGATACAAGCTCAATGTGCTGCTGCTTGAAAAGGAAGCGGACCTTGCACTCGGTGCTTCCGGCCGCAATGACGGCGAGGTTCACCCGGGCGTAGATTTGTCCCGGGGCTCGCTGAAGCATAAATATATCCGCCGTGCAAACAGGATGTACGACAGAGTGTGCTCAGAGCTTGATGTTCCCTTCAAGCGCACGGGGCAGTATGCTTGCTTCGGCAAAAAAAGCTGGCTCGTGCCCGTGTGGCTGTACGCCATGTGGCGAAGGTTTTATGACGGCATCGAGGATACCCGCATAATCATGGGCGATAAGCTGCGTGAAAAAGAGCCGGAGATAAACGAGAATATCGCCTTTGCGCTGTCCAATCCCTCGTCCGGCAGCGTGAGCCCGTATAATCTCGTCATCGCCTATGCCGAGAATGCGGTGCACAACGGCGCAAGAGTGTCGCTCAACACAGCAGTCACCGGCATGCAGGTCGAAAACGGCAGGATAGTGTCCGTTGAGACGAACAGGGGAACGATATGCCCCAAGCTCGTCATAAACTGCGCAGGCGTGTTCTCCGACGAGGTCGCACGCATGGCAGGAGACAGGTTCTTCTCCATTCATCCGAGGAGAGGAACAAACTCCATATTAGATAAGAAAACCGGTAAGCGCTTTAGCGCAATTGCCTCCGTTGTGGGGGCCAGCACCCCCGGTAAGACACACACCAAGGGCGGCGGCATACTGCACACGGTGCATGATAATCTGCTCGTCGGCCCGGACGCTGTCGAGACATATGAGCGGGAGAATACCGCAACGAACGCCGACAGCATTGAGCGTGTGTTTGCAAAGCAGAAGATAACCATGCCCGAGCTATCCGAGCGGGATATAATCACATACTTCACCGGCGTTCGTGCGCCCACCTACGAGGAAGATTTCATCATCGAATGGGGCAGAAAAACGAAGAACATCTACCATGTCGCCGGCATCCAGTCCCCGGGACTGACCACCGCACCCGCCGTTGCCG
>ERZ1032078.340-NODE-340-length-18225-cov-4.508200_pt1 | contig 18225 bp, 5 predicted proteins | sample MGYA00517101_ERZ1032078 | MGnify/ENA primary metagenome ERZ1032078 (study PRJEB33719, sample SAMN04261301) | wastewater metagenome | biome: rural village; feature: human; material: feces | host: Homo sapiens | place: El Salvador | collected 2013-01-14 ... | reverse complement strand
ACGAATTTTCTAGCGGAAAACCGTATGGAGAACTCTATGTTCCATGTCAGATTGGCTCCTAAGTTCAAGTTGATGGATGGTTTCTACCTCTCAGAAAACATCAACTATACCTTGAACCGTAACTCACAGCGTTACTACCGTCCAAAGGGTGGTGTGCCAACTTACTATGTGGCAGGTTTGGGTCAGGTACAGACGATGTCTGCTTCCATCTTCGCCAAGGAGGAAACCTTGATGAGTGACACTCGTTTGGATTTCTCTCGCATCTTTGGCGCTCATCAGTTGAAGGTGATGGGTGGTTTCCGTTACCTCTCTTATAATTATGAGATGAACAATCCATCTGGTCAGTATCAGACAGCAGGTAACGATAAGATTCCTAATGTATCCAACTCGATGGACTTCAAGGATGCTACCGGCGACGATTACAAGAATGCAAGTCTTACTTGGTATGCGCAGGCAGACTACAACTATCGCAACCGTTACTTCTTGCAGGTAGCTGCATCTTTGGAGAGCAGCAGTGCCTTTGGTGACAAGGCGACAAGCCTTCGCATGGGTGGTGTGAGCTGGGGCTTCTTCCCAAGTGTACAGGCTGGATGGGTGATGACCAATGAGAGTTGGTTCCCTAAGAATGCAGGCATTAACTACTTGCGTTTGAACGCAGGTTATGAAATCAGTGGTAATGATGACATCAATGGCAATGCTGCCCGCACCTCTTTTGAGGTATTGAAGTTCCTCCACAACTCAATTCCTGCCGTACAGCTTGACAACATTGGTAATGAGAATGTGACATTCGAGAAGACCCATCGTTTCAATGTAGGCTTTGATAGCAAGTGGTTGGATAACCGTTTGTGCCTCAGTGCCAATTACTTCTTCAACCATACTACCGACTTGCTTACCATCAAGAACTTTACTACTCCTGTGGCAGGCGTGAAGAGCTATTGGAGCAACGCAGGTTCACTCGACAACAAGGGTTTCGAGGTACAGGTAAGTGGCAAGCCAGTGGTCAATCGCAACTTCACCTTGGAGTTGGGTGCTAGCGTAGGTCACTACAAGAATACCATCAAGAGTCTTCCTAATGAGACCTACCTCGCTGTGGATGGTAACGAGAAGGGTGGTTTGGGTTATACCTCTTCCATCTATGGTACCGACAATGTGGCTACAATCGTAGGTCAGAGTGCAGGTGTCTTCTATGGTTACAAGACCCGCGGTGTATTTGCATCTGATGCAGAGGCGAAGGCTGCTGGTAAGGATGGCTATCTCTATCAGGTAGATAAGACAGGTGCTCGTCAGGAGTTCAAGGCTGGTGATGTTCACTTCGCTGATCTCAATGGTGATGGCATCATCTCTGATGCAGATAAGACCATCATCGGTAATCCTAACCCAGATGTATATGGTAATATGTTCGCACGTGCTACATGGGGTAACTTCACACTCTCAGCTGTGTTCTCTTATTCCTTGGGTAATGACATCTTCAACTACCAGCGTAGTGTCTTGGAGGGTGGTAAGAACTTCTACAACCAGACTACTGCTATGGTCAATCGTTGGAGAAATGAAGGTCAGGTAACGAATGTTCCTCGCATCTCTTACAATGATGAGATAGGCAACTCACGTTTCAGTGACCGTTGGATAGAGGATGGCAGTTATTTGCGTCTTCGTTCCTTGAACCTCAACTACAAGGTGCCAGTCAACTTCTCTTGGCTCCAGGGACTCCAGGTATGGGTAGAAGCAAACAACCTTTTCACCATCACCAAGTATCTGGGTGGCGATCCTGAGATGTCGGCAGCCAATGCAGTGCTCTACCAGGGCATCGACACCGGTTGTGTAGCACCAGGACGAGCATTCACTGTAGGTTTGAAAATCAATTTGTAATATAACAATCAGAAGCATAAAATCATGAAGAAAGTAATATATTTCATTGCGGCAGCCTTGATGGTTGTATCATTCGTTTCGTGCAGTGATATGCTTGACAGTAAGTCTGACAGATATGTTTATGATCCTGCTTTGGACCAGAAGGTGGATTCCATGTTCTACATCAATGGTATCTTGAAGGGTGTCCAGCAGGCAATCGACCAGACTGTCTTGACCAACGAGTTGCGTGGCGACTTGCTCTCCACTTCTGCCAGTGCCTCTACCGACTTGCGCAGACTGGCAGCTTTCGACTATGCCGATGGCAACCAGTATGACTCCGCATACGTGTATTATCGCATCATCAACAACTGCAACTACTATGTAGCTCACCGTGACACCACCTTGGCAACGGGTTCTACCCAGGTAGCAATGAAGGAGTACGCAGAGGCAAAGGCAATCCGTGCATGGGCTTACATGCAGTTGGCTCGTACATACGGTTCCGTTCCATTCTATACCACTCCTCTTACCAATATCGCTAGTGTGGAGGAGGCTGCCAAATTGGAGCGCAAGGATATGAAGGGTATCTGTGATGCATTGGCACCAGACTTGGAGCAGTATGTGAATCTTCCTGTTCCTAACTGGGGTAACTTTGATGCAGGTACTACGGATGCAGGTACCTCTAAGACAGTTGCCACTTCCAAGATGATGTTCCCAGTACGTTTGGTACTTGGCGATTTGTATTTGGAGACAGGTCAGTACGCCAAGGCAGCTGAGCACTACTTCCAGTACTTGAAGAAGGCAAAGGCTGTTTGCGGCAATTATGTGGCACACTTGAACAATTATCCAGACTATTTGAATCTGTCGTCAGATGTAATAAATGCTGATACTTATGCCAACCCTAACTATAATAGTTGGTCATCAATCTTCTCATTTGACAATGAAACTCAGACATACGTAGCGATGGCTACCAATAAATTGCGTGGTCAGATTACTCAACTGCCAGGTTTGTTTGGTTATAACTACTATTCTGCTTCAGATGGCTATACCTATAATGAGAAGATGTCATTGCAGCCTTCTTCTGCATTCTTGGATTTGTCCAACAACCAGACCTATTATTATCAGACCACCAATGGTCAGACCACAACAGTAGGTTCACAGGTAATTGGCGATATGCGTTATCACGCCATCAAGAATCAGATTCCATCAGCAGAGACAACTGCTGCTGAGCCTGTTTATGTCATCATGAAGTATCAGAATGCCAATATTCAGATTTATCGTACAGCTGGTATCTACTTGAAGTTAGCAGAGGCAGTCAACCGCATGGGACATCCAGATGTAGCTTTCGCTGTGCTCAAGGATGGATGGAATAGCACCTTGGAGAAGGATACTACCTACATGACAGCTGAGGGTATTCAATTCTTGAAGACTACCGTTCCTTTCTTGACAGATGAGAATGAGGTCATCTTCAACGATGAGGATCATGGCTTGAAATATAGCTTGGGTAACCAAGGCATCCACATGCGTGGTTGTGGTTATACTGCAGGCAATTTGTCTGAGTATAGACTCAGCACAGAGTTGGAGAAGCGATGGAGTGCATTGCGCCAGAAGGGTTACGAAATTCCTACTACCGCTGCTGATACGCTCAAGGCAAAGATAGATGCAGTAGAGGATATGCTTTGTGATGAGATGGCATTGGAATTGGCTTTCGAGGGCTCTCGCTTCGGTGACCTTTGCCGTATTGCTCGCCACAAGAACAATGAAAATCCATATACAGCCAACTTCGGTTCGCTGTGGCTTAGAGATAAGTTGGCATTCAAGAAGCCAGCGTTGGATCTCTCAGATCCTAACAATTGGTTGATGCCATTTAAATAACAACTAAACAATAATTTAAAACAACTTTTAATCAATTAACAATGAACAAACATTTACTTTATTCAGCCATATTGGTAGCTGCAGTCAGTGCCAATGAGGCAAAGGCGCAGGTTACTGCACCAGATGCTCCTGTTCCAGTTCAATTGAACTTGGATGGCAAGGACACCGTGTATGTTTATAACGTTGCAGCTAAATTGTGGCTGAACGCAGGTAACGCTTGGGGCACACAGAGCAGTTTGTGCAAGAAGGGTATGAAGGTACTTTTTGTACCTAATAAGACCAAAGGAGAACCTAATGGTACTTATTCTATGTACAATAATTCTAAAAGCGATTGGTCTAGAAGAGTGTTCTACAATGGCAAGGATGATAATGGTGGTACGTCTTATGTAGATTACGCAAGTCAGGGCATCAATAAATGTAACTGGGAGGTTTATCTCCACAACGACAAGAAAACTTTCGAGCTTCAAGCAGATACAATAGAGTTCCAATCAGAGACCACCAATACTCGTGCAGGATGGAACGCAAAGGATCCTAAGAAGATTAAACAGAACGAAGATGCTACCGATGAGATCTTCCGTCCTATCTTGAATATGAAGTCTGAGAACAGAGCTGATTATGGTGTCGAGTGGATGGCAGTTTCTCCAGAGGCTTACGACTGCTATATGTATCGCAAGGACGAGATGATGGACATTATCAACAAGGCTATTGAGGCAGGTATCAATGTTGGCAATGCAGTCACGGTCTATAATGACGAAAATTCAACATTGGCTCAGTTGAAAGAGGCTGCTCAGTATGTGAAAGATATGACTCGTAACAAGGCTATGGAAGGTGCTTCTTCTAGCAACATAATTAATATCACAGAGTATATCCCTAACGCAGATTGTAACAGCGCAACTGGTTGGGACATCGTCTGCCCAGATGCAGACAATGATGGTAATGTGGGTTCTGGAGGTCATGGCTTTACTTGGCGTCATGGTAGTGGTTCTTATACTGTTGATGAAGATGCGCATGAATGTACAAGTTTCATTGAGCGTTGGGTTCATAAAAATTCAAAATATGGTAGTACCAACAAGGAGGAAACTGACACGAATAATGGTCACTTGAGCAATAGTTCTGTTTCTCAGACTTTAAAGAACTTGCCAAAGGGTGGTTACAAGATTACAGCTTATGTCAACGCTTGTCAACAGGGTAAGCAGGAAGCTGACGCATCTTATCGTGTTGAGGGCGTCTATTTGTATGCTAAAGCAGGAGGCGAGGAAAAGACCGTCAAGGTAGCGACCGCTGCAGGCAAGCCTGAGAAGGTGACACTTTCTGTGATTGTGGATGGCGACACAGACTTGTCTGAGATGACCTTCGGTATGAAGACTGATAATACTACAGCTAACTGGGTGTTCTTGGATGATATAACCGTTCAGTACTTTGGTTCTGATGCTATGTTTATGGCAGTGCAGGCTGCTAAAGACGAAGCAAGCAAAGCTGCAGATAAGGTGGGTGTATATGCTTGCATGACAGACTATCAAGATGCAGTCTATGCTTTACAAGGGCAAATAGACGATTTGGATGCAACTGCTACCACACAGGATGATGTAGATCGATTGTTGGATCAGTTGCGTTCTGCTATGGCTGATGCAGACGAAAATGTTGCATTGTATGAGAAGTTGACAAGTTTGCGTGATGAACTTACTCTTTTGACAACAAATGAAGATGGTAAGTATGATAATACAGACTTGCAAGCTGCTTATGATAATTGTGGTACTGGTGAAACTTATGAAGACCTTTGCGGTTCTTATTCACTCAATACTGCTGACTTGAAGGCATACATCGAGAAGTTGCAGACATTGATGGTATCTACTCGCAAGTCTGCTGTGAAGGTTGATGCTGATTGTACTGCTGATTTGCTCAAGAACCCTTCTTTCGATACAACTACGGGTTGGAATAATACTGGTGTAAGTATCAATACAACTCATACGAATGCAGAGGCTTACCAGGGCACTTTCAATCTCTACCAGGACTTGACAGATATTCCTGAGGGTGTATATGAAATCACCGTACAGGCTATGCAGCGTGTTGACAACAATGATAATGCATCTCAGTTGTATCCTAAAGATGTAGATGAGATGACAGCTTATCTCTATGGTAATGACATCACAGCTAAGTTCGCTTCACCATACTCTTATGGTATGTCAGAGCAGAAGGTAACTTCTGGCAATGCAGACTATGCTTTCAATGGAAAGTATATCCCTAACTCTATGGAGGGTTTTGCTGCAGCATGCGCTGAGAGTAACGAAGCTTACTTGACCAAAGTTTATGCACTTGTTACTGATGGTACTCTCCGTGTTGGTGTTAAGGAAGAGGCTAGACCTGCTGGTCATAGTAGTGACTGGGCTATCTTTGACAATTTCAAGATTACCTATAGAGGTACTAGCGAGGCAGTTCTTCAGCAGTGTGTAACTCCTTTGATAAAGCAAGCAAACGCTCTGTTGGAAGGCAAGATGTATGAGGGTGCAAAGAGTTCTTTGCAGAAAGCTGTTGCTGCTGTGAATGCAACTCTCGACATGGACAACATCAAGGCTTTGGCTTTGGAAATTAAGAACGCTCAGGCTGCTATTGATGCTTACAAGCCATTGGCTACAGCTATCGAGAATGTCAAGGCACGTTACGAGAGTAATGAGACTACTGCTACTACTTCTGCTGAGGCTAAGGCTATCTACAATGCTAGCTTGAAGACGGCAGAGGATGCTTATAACAATGGTACTGTAGCCGAAGAGAATATCGAGACTGCTATCAAGGAGTTGAATAAGGGTTATACTCAGTACTTCATCTATGATGTGGTTGCTGCCGCTAAGAATGGTGCTAGTGTTGATATCAGTAAGGTTATCAACAACTACGACTTCGCTACGATGGACAAGACAGGCTGGACCATCAAGGTGACCCAGAATGCTGCTGGTTTCCAAAAGGACAATAATATTAAGGCGGTAGAGTTCTATGACAATAAGGGCTTTGACCTCTATCAGGAATTGGTTGGTATGCCAGCTGGTACTTATAAGTTGTCTGCTCGTGCTTACTATCGCCTGAAAGGCAGTGGTGATATTGATGATGCCATCAACGCATTTGTATATTACGCTAACTCTAAGGAGGCTGATGCTGAACCTGTTGCAAAGTCAGATGTGAAGTCAATTTATACAGGTGCCATCACTGCAGATGAGGTGGGTAAGGTTAATCTTACTTCTACAGAGGGTATGAGCCAATATAATGGTTCATATTATGTACCAAACAATATGACTACTGGTCAGAGATTCCTTACATCTGATGAAATCGCTCCTAAGTATGACTAAGAGGAAATCACCTTCGACTATGATGGTACTAGTCCATTCTATATTGGTGTAGCTAATACTAACAAGAAGGTAGGCAACGACTGGACATTTGTTAAGTCATTCAAGTTGTCTTACGTGAAGGGTACCACAGGCATTGAGAATATCAATGGTGAGAAGGCTGGTGATGTAGTATCTACTAAGATTTATGACATCAATGGTGTTCAGTACAACAGCTTGAAGCCAGGTGTCAACATCGTGAAGTCTGTCATGAGCGATGGTTCTGTAAAGGTTAGAAAGGTAGTAGTCAAGTAATTCTAAGTCTTTATAGACCTAGCATCTTAATAGGTAGGCGGTAAACAGAGAGTGGTTAACTGTCTGTTACCGCCTATTTTCCTTTTCCTAAACCTCTATTAATACGACGAGTGAATATGATTAACTTATACATCAGAAAGAATTTACTTTTAAGCTCTCTTCTTTGCGCCTCTTTTTCTGCAAATGCACAGGTGTCGATGACGCTGGATGCTCAGAAACGTGCTGCAATGATCAGTGATTACCAATATGGTCTTTTCTTCGAGGAAATCAACCATGCTGGTGATGGCGGTCTTTATGCTGAATTGATTCGTAACCGCTCCTTTGAGGACAATTCGACTTCTCCAGAGTACTGGTCGGCAGTGAAAGGCAGTTCGCAAAATGTATCGCTTTCCTTGAATAAAAGCGACTTGCTCAACAAGGCTCAGAATACCAGTCTTCGAATGACGGTATCTGGTGCTGGTGAAACCCGAAAGGCAGGTGTTTGCAACACTGGTTTCTGGGGAATGAAATTCTCAACTGGTTCTACCTATCATCTCACACTGTGGGTGAAAGGAGCAGAGAACTTGAATGGCAAAATATATGGTCAACTCCAAAAGGCAGATGGAAGTGCAGCTTCTGAGGAAGTGCAACTCCAGGGAACCTTGAAAACAAATACATGGGTGAAACTGACCGCAGAAATCAAGGCTACCGCTGATTGTGCGGATGGTCGTTTCGCTCTCTTGATGTCAAGTAATGGTACGGTCTATGTAGATATGGTATCGCTGATGCCTGATACATGGAAGGGTCGTGCCAACGGATTGCGTCCAGACTTGGCTCAACTTCTATATGAAACTAAACCAACCTTCCTTCGCTTCCCTGGTGGATGCTATGTGGAAGGTCAAGATAATTATGACAATGCCTTCCAGTGGAAGAAAACTATCGGTCCTATAGAGCAGCGCCCTGGACACTGGAACAATAACTGGAAGTATCGTTCTTCGGATGGCTTGGGATATGATGAGTATCTCCAATTCTGCGAGGACTTGGGCGCAGCCCCAATGTTTGTGGTCAATGTCGGTTTGGGACATGGTTTTACCATCCCTTTTGAACAAGTGGATACCTTGGTTCAAAATACTTTGGATGCCATTGAGTATGCCAATGGAGACGAGACCACGGAGTGGGGACGTAAGCGTATTGCCAACGGTCACCCTCATCCATACGGATTGAAATTCATCGAGGTGGGCAACGAGAATGGACAACCAGAGGCTCGTGCTGAGTACAGCCGTCGTTACGCTAAGTTCTACGATGCTATCCATGCCAAGTATCCAGAGTTGACCATCATCGGCAACGTGGAGGCATGGGGAACGGACAATCCTAAATGGGTACTCAACAGTCCTGTGGATTTGGTGGATGAGCACTATTATCGCTCTCATTCTTGGATGCGTGACAACTACAACAAGTACGATCGTTATAATCGTACCATTGGTGTCTATAATGGTGAATATGCAGCCAATGCCAGTGGAACCTACGGCAAGTATGGTAATATGAACAGTGCCTTGGGTGAAGCCATCTATATGTTGGGTATGGAGAAGAACTCCGATGTCTGCAAGTTGGCTAGCTTTGCACCAATATTCACGCATGAACAAGACCCTTGCTGGGCATACGATATGATTCACTTCAATGCCGCCAAGAACTTCTGTACTCCTTCCTACTATGTGCAGAAACTTCTCGGTAATAACCTCGGTAAGCAAAACCTCCGTTGGACAGAGTCGGGCAATGCTGTGGCTACGGGTAGCAAGCAAGTGGGCGTAGGCTCCTGGGCAACCCAAGTGGAGTATGACGATGCAGCTGTGATGGATGGTGCGGGTACGACACTTTTATCGGACAACTTTGTCGAGACATCGGGTCAGTGGACAGCAGGTACTGGCAATTGGTCTGTATTTGATGGCGTGGTTTCTCAAAAGGGCAGTGCCGAGAATTGTACCTATATGAACAAGACCGTCATCAATGCTAACCATTATATATATAAGGTATCTGCTCGTAAGACAGGTGGCAATGAAGGTTTCTTGGTGGTATTCAATTATAAAGATGCCAATAATTACTGCTGGTGGAACTTAGGTGGTTGGAACAACAGCAAGCATGGTGTGGAGATGTGTGTCAATGGGAGCAAAACCACGATGGCTTCTGCTAGTGGCTCCATCGAGACTGGTAAATGGTATAACATCGAGATAGAGGTGGATGGCAATCAAGTGACTTGCCGATTGGATGGAAACACTATCCATGAGTTCACCTTGCCGTCGCAGCAACTCTTGTATCAATCAGCTCAGATTGATGATGAGAAGGGTATTCTTTATCTCAAGATAGTCAACCCGAATGCTACTGATGCCACCCTTCAACTCCATCTCCAGCACATGAAGGCTGAGAGTGGTACGGTCGTTCGTTTGGCTTCTGCCAATGGCACGGACGAGAATACGATGGATGCACCAACTCAGGTAATCCCATCTGCTGAGGAGGAACTCAATGATTGCAACAACCTCTCTGTTCCTGCCTACTCATTGAATGTATTTAAGTTGAAGGTGAGTGACGTTGCAGCCGAGGTCCAGGATGGAGTGCTGGACGAGGATGCTGATAAGTATGGTTATCTCTATGCCCACATGCACTCTTCCAATGAGACGACTTGCTTTGCGCTGAGCCAATATGGTAATAGTTTCAATGACCTCTTCAATAGTGGTGAGGTATTTGATACCAAGAAATATACATCAACCGGTGGTATGCGAGATGCTTATGTAACTCGTATGGAGAATGGTAAGTTTATGTTGGCTGGTACTGATATGGCTTCTCGATATGGATGGACGAGCAATCACATCATGGTCTTGATGTTGAGCAACGACTTGGTGCATTGGGACAAGAGCATCTCCATCGACTTGGAGAGTGAGGAGAATATGAAAGCATTGGGATTGACCAATGTGGAAGACATGAAGGCAGCTTGGGCACCTGAGGTCATCTTCGACCCAGTGACACGTAAATATGTGGTCTATTATTCGGTAGGTTTCCCAGACCGTCATCGCATCTATTATTCTCTGGTCAATGAGGATTTGAGTGGTTTCACTACACCAAAGCTCTACTTCGACCCAGGCTACGACATCATCGATGCTGACATCGCTTACAACAAGTTGGATGATCAGTATGTGATGATATACAAGACTGAGAGTGGAGCACACCATCTCAGACAGGCTACAGCTAAGACCTTGGTACCTTCTGGTGACAAGACCACAGGTGTATGTCAGTGGGAGATAGACCCTAACTTTGACTTCAGTGATAATGGTCAGGCAGTGGAGGCTCCAAGCTTGTTCCGTCCTATCGGTAGCAAGACCTGGAAGTTGGCTTATATGAACTATGGTGGCGGTGGCTATCGTATGGTATCGCTGGATGAGCATTGCAAGAACCCACAGGACAAGGAGAATATCCAGGGGAATGTGAAGGCGCAGCATGGCTCTTTCTTGACGTTGACAGAACGTGAGTACAATCATCTGTTGACATGGGAAAAGGTGGTGAACCTCTTGAATGAAGCCAAGAAGTTGCAGAGTGCAGTGAGTGTGCCAGCTCTAGATGAAGCCATCCGTAAAGGTGAGGAAACCTTGGCGACCTCAGGTACCTTTGATGAAGAGGTAGAGGCGATGCAGTCTGCTGAGCAGGCATTGCAAACAGCCTTGGCTGATTACGAGGAAACCTTACGTCAAATGGCAGAAGAAGGTAAGGTATCGGATATGACCTTCTTGCTCCAAAATCCAGACTTTACCAATGGTGGAGAAGGATGGAGCGGTACTTCCTTTACGGCTGCATCGAATGGAGTGGCAGAGCATTACAACAAGACGTTCGATTTCTATCAAACGTTGTCGCATCTGCCAAATGGACGTTATCGTGTAGAGGTACAGAGCTTCTATCGTGCAGGTAGTAGCAGTGTGGCTTCTGCTGCTCATCGGGCGGGCACAGAACAAATCAATGCTCACTTGTATGCCAATGGAGTAGAGCAGCCAGTTTGCTCTCTGTATGACAACGAGCAGTTTACCTTGTCACCTTACACCTATCCTGACAATGTGACCCAAGCCAACCAGGCTTTCAATACGAAGGATTTGTATCATTGCTCTTTGGAATGTATGGTGACGGATGGCACTTTGACATTGGGTATCAAGAGTGGCAACCATCTCAACGCAGACTGGTGCTGCTTTGATAACTTCAAGTTGACTTATCTTGATGCAGCTACAGGCATCAAGGGAGTTGAGGCAGACAAGGCGCAAGCCCAGAAAGCCATCTATGGATTGGATGGCACTCGTCTTCGCATGGTTCCCAAGGGTAAAGTCTATGTGACTAAAGGAAGAAAACAAATAACTAAGAAATAATAAGACGTAAAACCTATGAATGGATATAAAAAGTTTTTGATGGCATTGGTGCTGGCTTGTGGAATCAGCACCGCTATGCCAGTTTTTGCAGCAGAAGCTTCCGTTGTAACCAATAAGGTGTGGTTGAGCGGTGCTACCCATATCTTTGGTAGAATGACGGTCTCTGGTATTCCATCTGGAATCAAGAGCCAAGGCTTTTGCTATTCTGAGACGAATGAGCGTCCTACCGTTGATGACCAAACCTGTACTGCTTATTTGTCGAACAATGGCTATATCTATCGCATTTCTAACTTAACTCCATCCACGGTGTATTATATCCGTGCGTATGTGCAGAAGACCAATGGGGATGTGGTTTATGGTGAACCTATTAAGGCAATTACCCGACCAAAGGGTGGTGTATCCTATGGCATTCGTGATGGTTTTCCTGCTGATGCCTTGAACCGTATTCAGAGTGCATCTAAGCAGGCAATTGATTTATGGAATGAATATACGGGAATTAAGGGACTCTATGTCAGCATCGGCTATGGTGCAGAAACTCAGACCGCCGACTGTAGTTATGGTGGTTGGATGCGTGTCGGTCCTAATGCGTCTTATCAGAAGACGGGTACCTTGCTCCATGAGATGCTTCATGCCATTGGTGTCGGAACCCATGCCACTTGGTATGGTCCTTCATTCTTGCGTGCCAAAAGCACAAGTGGCTATTGGCTGGGTACTCGTACCACACGTGCCTTGCGCTTTTGGGACAATAACCCTACGAAGCAGTTGAATGGTGATGGAACCCATATGTGGCCATACGGCATTAATGGAGCACATGAGGATGCAGGCACTGAAGTCCTTTATATTGGTAATTCTGTCTTGGCTGAGGCTTTAGGTGAGGATGGATTGCCAACAACGAATAGCCAGTTTGCTATCCCTGCATACGTTTTTGAGCAGGACGATAATACCAAGTATTATATCAAGAATGAGAGCTATGGATTAGGTTCCAAGTTCCTCAGCGTCACTAGTGATGGCAGTTTGAGTTGGGAAGAGATGACATCTAACGAGGCTTTGACTAACGACAAAGCTGCTTGGTATGTTGCCTTTGATCCTGTTACTTGCTATTATTCTTTGAAGAATGCGGCAACAGGACGTTACATGACTTATTACTCTAAAGAAACCAATGGCATCAGAACTAAGGATGTGGATGTACCTACGGCTTTCGAGAAATTCCACTTTTTGCCTTCACCAGTGGAGGTAGCTACCATCAATGGTGAGTCGAGAAGTGCTTTTTGGATTGCGTTTGTGAGCAGCAATACGGCTAATTGCCTTACTGCTCAAAATAATAAGACCCAATTGTCCGTAGAAAACTTGTCTTTTGCTCAGAACGCTGGTGCGCAACGTTGGTTGCTGCTCAATTCACAAGAGGTATCGGTGTTAGGCGAGAGCTTCCGTCCTGCTTTGGATAAGTTCAATGAAAAGATGGTAAAATGGGAGGCTTTGCTTCATGTGCCTCATTCGGAATTGACCGAAGGCGCTGATGCAGAATATAAGGCTTCCTTGGAAGAATTGGCTAGCAAGACACAAGGTTTGTCTGCAGATGAGTTGGATGCTTTAGCTACTGATGCAGAGAATGCTGCTCGTACATTCTTGTCAAAAGTACAAGCAACTGATCCTAATCAACCTTTCGACATCACCTTCTTTGTGAAGAATCCTACATTGGCTTCTTCAGATGGCTGGACTGCCAATAACTCAACTGAGTTGCCTACAATCAACTATTCTTGTGGTGAGTTTTATGAGAAGAATTTGGATGTTTCTCAGAAACTGTCAAGTATGCCAAAAGGTACGTATGAAATGAAGGTGCAAGGTTTCCAACGCCCAGGTTCTATTTCAACAGTATTTACTGACTATGCGAATGGTAATAATAACGTAAATCCATTTATCTATCTGAGTAATGCCAGAAACAAACAAGTTATCTGCAATATTATGCAGGATGCACAAGACCAAAAGCAAGGAAAGGGTAAGGAATCGACTGTAGGCACTCAGTATGTTCCTAATGATATGCAGTCTGCCAGTGCTTACTTTGCCAAAGGCTTGTATGACAATACTGTGCAGTTCTACCAATCCACAAAGCGTCTGCTGACAATAGGTTTGAAAGGAACTAATTCCGAATCAAGCTATTGGACTATATTTGCCAATGTGCGTCTCTATTATTATGGCTTGAAAGTTCCTACAACTGGCATCCATGAGATAAAGTCGGAAGAGCCTATTCGCCAGCAAGGAGTTTACACCTTGAGTGGTCTGCAGGTTCGTAAGAATTCAGACAACCTTGTAGGTTTGCAAAGTGGCATATACATTGTCGATGGCAAGAAGGTGGTTGTGAAATAATGAACTGGAATTATCTAATGTTTAATTAAATCTATATTAAGTTATGAAATTAAGAAGCTTCATACTTTCTATACTGTTGGGTGTGTCGGCATTCGCTTTTGCCGACAACGAGACCCAAACGGTAAAGCAGGTAACAGCTCCTGTTACCTTGGGGGGAAGTGTTGACTATCACATTTCTTCTGCTACTCCGTTTGCAACAACGGGTAGCATTGATATTACCAATCCAGAGAAGGCGGTTGTCATCTTTGATGCCCTCCTTCCTAGTAAGGCAAAGAACTATATCGGTTCGGTTACTATTAATGGTGAGAAAGCTGTGAGTGGCACTAACTGTCAGTTGCGTGTTTTCCGAGCTGGCTGTATGTTGTTGCCTTATCCGGAAAAGCAAGTACTGTCTGTTTATACGGAGGCAAACTATGGTGGTTCAATGAAGAACAGCTATGATGTAAATACCATCTATAGTTTAGCTAATGATAAGGAATTCAATAACCAAATCCGCAGTTTCAAATTGAAGCGTGGCTATATGGTTTGTTTCTCCAATCAATCTAATGGACAGGGATACAGTCGTGTGTTCATTGCTGACAAGGCAGACTTAGAGATAGCCTCTTTGCCAAAGGTCTTGAATGGAAGAATTTCCTACATCCGTATTAGTAAGTGGAACAATGTAATCAAGCGTGGTTGGGCTGGCTATTGGAGTGATGACGTACAGAAAATGTTGAACACAGGATGGGCATACAATTGGGATGCTAGCACGCATAGTGATTGGACGGATCGTGAATATATTTCTCAACGCCATCATATAGGATGGCCTGGTATTGCTGAAGTGGGTAATGTAGGTAGTGCCAATATCTTGGCACATAACGAACCAGATAATACAGCCGATTCAAGAGAGCACTATGCTACTGTTGCGCAAGTCTTGGAAGATTGGCCTGCGTTGATGGCAACAGGTCGTCGCTTGGGCTCACCAGCTGTATCTGGCAATTATAATTGGCTCTATGAATTCATCGACTCTATTGACGCACGTGGATGGCGTTGTGACTTTATTGCTGTACATGCTTATTGGTATAGTGACGTAAATAGTTGGAAAAGTCAATTGGAGAATATCAGCCGTCGATGTGGTGGTCGCCCTATTTGGATTACCGAGATGAACTATGGTGCCAACTGGACAGGATGGCCTGGCAGTAACACATCGGCTTCGGATGCCAATTATGCAATCGAGAAACAGCACATGGGACCTATCCTTGACTACTTGAACGATGCTTCATATATTGAGCGATATGCGTTCTATAATAATGTACAGGACTGTCGTTATGCCGTTGCCAATAACAAACTGACTCCAATAGGTGAGTATTACGCCAACTTACGCCCAGCTATGGCTTATAATTCAGCTAAGGAATACATACCAAGGAATCCACGAACGGAAGCACCAGCTGGCTTGACCGCAGTGTTTACACCAAGAAGTTACACTTGTACGCTTTCTTGGAAAAACCCTAATGGCGATTTGCTGGACAATATGTATGTGGAGCGAAAAAAGGGACTCAAAGGCGAATGGGAGCGTTTGAATGAAATTACGATTGAAGATAGTCCTGCCAAAACCTATAGTTATAAGGAAAATGTAGCAGAAGCTGGTAACTATTATTATCGCATCCATGGCATTGACTATAATGGTAAGGATTTGTACTCTTCCGAAGTGCTCAATGCTGTGAGTGGTACTGAAGGTAACGAAGAGGTTCAGTGGGGCAAGGTTGTAGCAGATAATGACGAAGATACATATAATTTCTTTGAATATGGTTTTGACGAAATGCCTGCTGTTGTCTTTGGTGCGGTATCAAGCAAGAATTTTGAAACGAAATCTGTCAATGCTTTGAGTCAAATATCCAGGGTTGGAGATAAGTATTCCTATTTCTCTTCTCATTATTTTCCTTGGAATGGTGCAACTGCTGATGTGAATGATTATTCAAAAGGTACGGAAGTGGCTTCTTATCTTGCGTTGAAGCCTGGATCTGGTACAATGGGGAATCTTCATTATGAAGGTGGTGTAATGAAGAATGGAACTTCATACTTGTATTTGAAAGGTGAAGTTGTTGAGTATAAGTTTAAGGAACCATTTGAAACGGTTCCATTGGTATTTGTTACTCCAATTTCAACCAACAAGGAGTTTCCTTGCGAGGCTCGTGTATGGGATGTAACCAAAGAGGGATTTAAAGTTGTGTTGACCAGACAGAAGGGAAAGGAATCTCAAACGATGGTACAACGTCGTGCTACTTATCTTGCCATAGAAAAAGGTACTACTCAACTGGAAAACAAGGTCGTTATCGTGAATGATACACCGATGACCTTTACCAGTAAAAACGCTAAAGCTATCAATTATGGTGGATGGAGTTTAGATAATCCGTATTTTCTGTGCCAATTGCAGACTTATGATCGCAAAGTGACCTCGCAACTTCGAACAGGTGCGAATGGACCAGCAGAAAAAATGTGTCAAGTGCGTTTGATTCCAGATACAACCGATCCAGATAATCTTATTAATTACAAGAACCCATTCAAGGAAACTGTCGGCTGGATTTGCATCGGCACGGACAAAACCACAGGTATTCAGACACCAGAGACATCTGTCGCTTCCGACAAGTTGGATATTCAAGTAACCAATGGACAGTTGGTGGTACGAGATGCTTCCGCTTCTTGGGCTAAGGTCTTCACATTGGGTGGAAGCTTGGTAGCACAAGGCGGTGTTAAGTCGGGCGAGGCTACTTTCTCCTTGGCATCATTGCCTGTAGGAGTGATGGTAGTCAAGACCAGCACTGGCAAAGCGATGAAGTTTGTCGTAAGACGATAAGAAAATATTAAAAGAGGCAAAAGAGGCGTGATTTAGGTCTGTTTTGCCTCTTTTTCACGATTTATACTCTTTATTAGTCGATTTTTGACCCCTTAAATGGGGATTTGTCCTTAAATTTGCACTCAACAAAACCAAAGAAGGTTATAGAAACCTAAAGGAATGATTAACGAAACAATAAGAAATAATAACTTTTATAAAGTCATGAATCAACTATTTACATTACTTTTGTTGTGGATGTTCGCCTGCCTGCCGATGATGGCGCAAGCTCAGATGGACGGAGGGGTCTGGAAAGATAATAACGGCAAGCACATCAATGCGCATGGCGGCAACATCTTCAACTACAAAGGTACCTATTATTGGTACGGAGAGAGTAGATCGGAGGATGGCAAACCTTATAGCTCACTCGGCGTAAGTTGCTTCACCTCCAAGAATCTCAAGGACTGGACTAACCACGGACTGGTGCTCCCTGTCTCAAATGAATCTGGAAGCGACATCGAGGGCGGTTGCATCATCGAGCGACCTAAGGTGCTCTACAATGAGAAGACCAAGAAGTTCGTGATGTGGTTCCACCTCGAACTGAAAGGACGAGGATATGGTGCAGCTCGTTATGGAGTGGCTGTCAGCGACACTCCTTTCGGACCTTTCAAGTTTGTGCGCTCTGGTAGAGTGAACCCTGGCATCTATCCTGTAGGATTCGCCAAGCCAGACACCACCGACCTTCGCCATCAACTCCTCTTCCCAGAGATGAAGCAATGGTGGACACCACAGTGGCGTACGCAGATAGAGCGAGGTATGTTCTGGATGCGTGACTTCGCTGGTGGACAGATGGCACGAGACATGACCATCTTCGTCGATGATGACGGAAAGGCATATCATATCTACTCTTCTGAGGATAACTTGACGCTCCAAATCGCCCAACTCACAGATGATTACATGACACACAATGGCAGTTATGTACGAGTGGCTGCCGGTGGACAGAACGAAGCTCCAACGATCTTCAAGACGAAAGACACTTACTGGATGATTACAAGCGGATGTACGGGTTGGGCTCCTAATGCGGCTCGCATGTTCAGGGCTAAGAATATCTATGGTCCTTGGGAGCAACTCTCTAATCCGTGCCGTGGTGAGAAAGCCGACAAGACCTTCGGTGCACAGGGTACCTATATATATAAGGTGGAGACAGCTGCGCAAAAGAAGATGTTCCATGGTGCCGACTATGTGTTCATGGCAGACATCTGGAATCCAAAGCATTTGAGCGACAGCCGACATTTGTGGATACCTATCTCCTGGGAGAACGGTATGCCAATAC
>ERZ1032078.334-NODE-334-length-18398-cov-5.104945_pt1 | contig 18398 bp, 16 predicted proteins | sample MGYA00517101_ERZ1032078 | MGnify/ENA primary metagenome ERZ1032078 (study PRJEB33719, sample SAMN04261301) | wastewater metagenome | biome: rural village; feature: human; material: feces | host: Homo sapiens | place: El Salvador | collected 2013-01-14 ... | reverse complement strand
GAGGTCGATGAGGAAGTCCGGAAGATGATGGAGAGCTGCTACGAAGAGGCGAAGAGAATCCTCTCTGAGAATCTGGGAGTCATGGACGTCATTGCGGCGTACCTGATAAAGGAAGAGACCATCACCGGTGAGCAGTTTATGAAGCTCTATCGCAGGGAGAAGGGAATTCCGGAGCCGGAGAAGAAGCAGGACGCAGAAGAGCCGAAGCCGGAAGCTCCTGCAGCGGAAATCCGGTCTGCGGAAGAACCGAAGCCGGCAGAGCCCACAGCATCTGCGGAGGAACCGAAGGCCGAAGAGTCCAAGGCACCGGCAGCAGAACCGGAAACGCAGGAGGAAGGCGTAAAGGGCCGCTTTTCCAACGTACCGGTGAGCCGTCTGGAGGATCATCCGGACAACATACAGAAGCAGTGATTTCCGCAGACATCTGCGGAAGCAGTATTCATTGACAGGCATACAGGCGGGACCTCTGGAACAGGAGGCCCCGTTTTTGCACAGCGGATATGACAGAACAGAAGACAAAAACAGCTGCCGGCTTCCGGATTCAGGATGAGCTTGCCAAGCTCCCGAAGAAGCCAGGGGTATATATCATGCATAACGAGCAGGACGCGATCATTTACGTGGGAAAGGCGAAGATCCTTCACAACCGGGTCCGCTCTTATTTTCGCAGCAACATCGGCCGCGGTCCTGCCATCGATCAGATGGTGAAACAGATTGCGTGGTTTGAGTACATTGTCACGGATTCGGAGCTGGAAGCGCTGATTCTGGAGAACAACCTGATCAAGGAGCACCGTCCGAAGTACAATACGCTGCTGGTGGACGACAAGACCTATCCTTATATCAAGGTTACGGTAGGGGAGGAATACCCGAGGATTCTTTTTGCACGCATCCGCAAGAAGGACAAGGCAAAATATTTCGGGCCGTTCACAAGTGCGGCGGCGGTGCACGATACGATTGAGCTTCTGAACCGGATGTATGGCCTTCGTGACTGCGGGAGAAATCTTCCGCGCGACATCGGAAAGGAACGCCCGTGCCTCAATTACCACATGAAGCGCTGCACCGGACCATGCGTGGCGGGAGGAATTTCGACCGGGGAGTACCGGGAACGCGTGGACCTGGCACTGGAATTTCTGTCCGGAAATTACGGACGGATTCTGAAGGACCTTCAGGGAAAAATGGAGCGCGCTGCCGAGGCGCTGAATTACGAGGGGGCCGCTCGTTACCGGGCTCTGATGCAGAGCGTCCGGCAGGTTTCCCAGAAGCAGAAGATGTCGGAGGGAGTGGGCGAGGACCGGGATATCGTCGGAATTGCCATGGATCAGGAGGATTACGATGCGGAGGCGGTCATCCAGACCTTCTTTATCCGCGACGGACGTCTGATGGGACGCGAACACTTCTATATGAGTCATGTCGGCGGCAAGACAAAGGAAGAGATTCTGTCTGAGTTTCTGAAGCAGTTCTATGCGGGAACTCCCTTCATCCCGCGGGAAATTATGATTCCGGAGCCGGTGGAGGATCAGACTGTCATTGAGGAATGGCTGACCCAGAAGCGGGAAGGAAAGGTTGCGGTTCTGGTTCCGCAGAAGGGGAAGAAGGAAAGGCTGGTGGAGCTGGCTGCGCAGAATGCAGCGCTTCTTCTGCATAAGGACAAGGAGCGGCTGAAACGGGAGGAAGGCCGCACAATCGGGGCAGTTCATGAAATTGCCGGGCTTCTCGGTCTGCAGAAGGCGGACCGGATGGAAAGCTATGATATTTCGGATATCAATGGCTTTGCGAATGTCGGCTCCATGGTGGTCTATGAGAAGGGAAAACCCAAGCGCAGCGATTACCGGAAATTCCGGATCAAGACGGTTGCGGGGCCGGACGACTATGCCTGCATGCACGAGGTCCTGATGCGGCGGTTTACGCACGGCCTGCAGGAAGCAGCCAGAATGCGGGAAGAGAACCGTGACGAGGAGCTTGGAAGCTTTACGCGGTTTCCGGATCTGATTCTGATGGACGGAGGACGCGGACAGGTGAACATCTGCCTGGAGGTGCTCTCGGAGCTTGGCCTTGATATTCCGGTCGCGGGCATGGTGAAGGATGATCATCACCGGACGAGGGGACTTTACTTCCGGAACCGGGAAATTCCGATCGATACCCACAGCGAGGGCTTCAAGCTGATCACGAGAATTCAGGATGAAACACATCGCTTTGCCATCGAATATCACCGCTCGCTCCGGTCGAAGGCACAGGTCCATTCCCGGCTGGATGAGATTCCGGGAGTAGGCCCTGCAAGGAAAAAGGCACTGATGCGCACATTCCGGTCGGTGGAGGAAATCATGCAGGCAGAGCGGGAGGAGCTTGCCAGGATTCCGGAGATTCCGGAAGAAACTGCAGAGAGTATTTACCGGTATTTTCACCCTGAGAAATAGATGTGTTACACTGTGAACAGAGGACCCTTCCGGCGGGAGAGCTGCCGGAAGGAAATTGAGAAGAATCAGAAGGGGGCTGCTGCCGGAGACGGCACAGCAGAGAGGTTTCAGAGATGGCAAGTGTTAAACTGAGCGAAGTAATTGAAAAGGAGAAACTGATTAACCTGACGCCGGAGATAGATGTCACCAAGATTAAGATCAAGCAGCCGGATATCAACCGTCCTGCGGTGCAGCTGACCGGGTATTTCGAACACTTTGACGCAGCACGCATTCAGATTCTGGGGTTTGTGGAATATTCCTATATGACGTATATGACTCCGGAGCGCAAGGAAGAAATCTATGATCAGCTGTTTGCCAAAGGGTGTCCGTGCTTTATTTTCTGCAGAGAGCTGCAGCCGGATGAGATTTTTCTGAAGTATTCGGCAAAATACGGGGTTCCGGTTTTTCAGACGAAGCAGTCCACCTCGGTGTTCATGGCGGAGCTGATCCGCTGGATGAATGTCCGGCTCGCACCCTGCATTTCCATTCACGGAGTTCTGGTGGATGTTTACGGTGAAGGCGTTCTGATTACCGGTGAAAGCGGAATCGGCAAGTCAGAGGCAGCGCTGGAGCTGATCAAAAGAGGACACCGCCTTGTCAGCGATGATGTTGTGGAAATCCGCAAGGTTTCCGAGGAAACCCTGGTGGGCTCGGCACCGGATATCACCAAGCACTTTATTGAGCTTCGGGGAATCGGAATCATCGATGTAAAGACGCTGTTCGGTGTTTCCAGTGTTCGCGATACGCAGAACATTGATGTTGTCATTCAGCTGGAGGAGTGGGATAAGGACAAGGAATATGACCGTCTCGGTCTGGAGGAGGAATATACGGAGTATCTTGGCAATCGCGTGGTCTGCCATCGGATTCCGATTCGCCCCGGACGGAATCTTGCGATCATCTGCGAATCGGCAGCCGTCAATCACCGTCAGAAGAAGATGGGTTACAATGCGGCGCAGGAGCTGTACAACCGCGTGCAGAATGCATTAAAGCGCAAGCACGATGAGGACGATGACTGAGGCAACGGGTTTTGACGGTACAGAGGAAGAAAGGATCAATATGACAGACCATATAGCCATGCAGCTGCAGGAGCTGCTTGGAGAAGAGAATGTCCGAAGGCAGGAGCCGATGTCGCTGCACACCTCCTTTCGGGTGGGAGGACCTGCGGATCTGTTCGTCCGCACGGGCAATCCTTCCCAACTGCAGGCGGCGATTCATATTCTGGAGGAAAACGGGATTTCATGGTTTATTCTCGGAAAGGGAACCAATCTTCTGGTCGGAGATCAGGGATACCGCGGCTGCGTCATTACCATGAATGGGCTGGCAGAAAGACCGGTGACGGACACGGCGGCGGAGGCAGCCTCCGGGGGATCGGAATCCGGGGAGGATACCGTACCGGAGGATTTCAGCAGAATTCTGGCGGCAGGAAATGTTATCACGGCGGGGGCCGGAGCCTCGCTTGCAAAGACGGCACAGCTTGCCCGTGCAAACGGCTTAAGCGGCCTGGAGTTTGCAGCGGGAATTCCGGGCTCGGTCGGCGGCGGTCTTGTCATGAATGCAGGAGCCTACGATGGAAGCATGGATCTTGTTGTGGAAGAAGCACAGCTCCTGATGCCGGACGGAAAGGTGATGACCGTTCCGAAGAAGGATCTGCGGCTTGGATACCGCAGAAGCGTTCTGAAGGAGATTCCCGCAGTTGCGCTGCAGGTGAAGTTTGTGCTGAAGCCCGGGGATCCGGATGAAATTCTGGCGAAGATGCAGGATTTTGCAGAGAGAAGGCGCAGCAAGCAGCCGCTGGAATATCCGAGCGCCGGGAGTACCTTCAAGCGGCCGGAGGGAATGTTTGCAGGGAAGCTGATTATGGATGCGGGCCTTGCAGGATTTTCCATCGGAGGAGCACAGGTTTCGGAGAAGCACTGCGGTTTTGTCATTAACCGCGATCATGCGACAGCCCGTGATGTTCGCGCTGTGATTGCTGCTGTGCAGCAGAAGGTCTGGGAGACTGCAGGCGTCCGGCTGGAGGAAGAAGTTATTTACCTGGGAGATTTCTGATATGAGGTTTGTGGTAGTCACTGGAATGAGCGGTTCCGGCAAGGCAACCGCGATTAAGATGCTGGAGGATGAGGGCTACTATTGCGTGGACAATCTTCCGGTGCGATTAATTGATAAATTCATGGAGCTTGTCTTCATGCCGGGGAATGAAATCACAAAGGTTGTCCTCGGGCTTGATGTTCGCGCAGACCAGCCCTTCGCCTATGTGGAGGAGGTCCTCAGCGCACTTCGCGGAAAGGGATATCCGTATGAGATTCTTTTCATGGACGCCAGTGATGAGACTCTGATCAAGCGGTATAAGGAAAGCCGCCGCGCTCATCCTCTTGCACCGGACGGAAGAATCGAGGACGGAATCCGGGCGGAGCGGGAAATCCTGAAGAATATCAAGGCACATGCAGACTATGTCATCGATACCTCGAGACTTCTGACGAGAGAGCTGAAGCAGGAGCTGGTCCGGATTTTCCAGGAGAACAAGAAATACAATTCTCTGATGATTTCGGTCACGTCCTTTGGCTTTAAGTACGGGATTCCTACGGATGCGGATCTTGTTTTTGATGTGCGCTTCCTTCCGAATCCTTATTATGTCGATGAATTGAAGCGGCAGACCGGAAATGACAAGGCAGTGCAGGATTTTGTCATGTCCTATCCGCAGACGATGGAATTCCAGAAGAAGCTGGAGGATATGATCACGTTTCTGATCCCCTATTACGTCAAGGAAGGGAAGAATCAGCTTGTCATTGCCATCGGCTGCACCGGCGGCCGGCACCGGAGTGTAACGCTGGCAAATGACCTGTACAATCGCCTGAAGGACAAGGGAGACTACGGAATCAAGCTGTATCACAGAGATATTCAGAACGGCTGACGGGAGAATACATGGCGCAACAGGATTTTCAGGAAAGGGTTTTTCTGGAGCTGACAGAGCAGGAGCCAGCCAGCAGAAAGGCTGCTCTTGCCGAGCTTTCCGCGATCCTTGGCTGTATCGCCAGGGAGGAGAGGGATGGCGGAGAAAGGACACTGACCCTTCAGTCTTCGCGCCCGGAGGCGTGGAATAAGTGCTTTACATTGCTTAAGAAAGCTATTAATATTACTGTCGAGATTGACAACGCAGAGGATGTTTTCTGCTTCTGCGGAGATGCCGCAGAGCAGATCGCATCACTGATGCAGCCGCCGGAACGAATGGAGGCGGATGAGAAGTGCCTGCGCAGTTTTCTGGCCGGGCAGTTTCTGTGTACAGGATCCATCCGGGATCCTCTGCGGGACTACTATCTTTCCTTTGAGATTCTGAGTGAAACGCAGGCAGAGCAGACGCTTCGCTTCCTGAAACGAGCCGGTGTTTTGCTGAAAAGGACCGACCACGGCAAGGGACATGTGCTGATGACAAGGGATTCCGGAGTCATCGTGGATGTGCTGAATCTTCTGGGGGCGCATGTCTGTATGATGGACATGGAGAACGCGCGGATTATGAAGCAGATGCGCGGGAGAATCAACCGGAAGGTGAACTGCGAGACGGCGAATATCATGAAGACAGTCGCTGCCTCCAGGAAGCAGCTGGAGCAGATTCAGATGATCCGTGAGAGCAGCATCTGGGAAACGCTTCCGGAATCGCTGCAGCAGATGGCCTTGCTCAGGGAGAAATTCCCGGAAAGCTCCCTGCAGGAGCTCGGGGAGATGCTGGAGCCACCGGTTGGGAAGTCGGGAGTCAATCACAGACTGCGCAGACTGGCTGCGCTTGCAGAGGAATTACAGAAAAGGAATACGGGGTCGCAGGGAGAAGAATAAAGACTGCGGATCTCTGAGGAGTGTTTCAGGAGGAGAACTTATTATGATGAAGAAGTCGATGACGATTGCTCTGAAGGACGGTCTTGAGGCACGCCCGATTGCGGAGCTGGTTCAGGTTGCGAGTAAGTATGACAGCCGCATCTACATTGAGATCGGAACGAAGCGGGTCAATGCCAAGAGTATCATGGGAATGATGTCTCTGGAGCTGGACAACGGCGATGAGATGACGGTTTCTGCAGACGGAGCCGATGAAGAGGCTGCCATCCGTGATATTGAAGCCTTTATTTCTTCGAAATAAACCGGGATCACAGAAATTCCGTATTTTTACAAGAGCTTTTTTCGATATCGGAGAGAGCGCAGCAGAACGGGTAGACAAGGACGTCTTTGGGGGATACCCGAAGGCGTTTTTTGCTGTCAGGCCTGCAGAAGCGGGTTGTCTCAGACAAAAGGTCTGAAGAAGAGGAGGAAGTTATGAAGAAAAAGCTTGTAGCAGTTATCATGAGTGCCTGCGTGGGTGCGGCCCTTCTGGCCGGCTGCGGAGCATCGGGAAGTGCAGAGAGCACGGAGAAGGCAGAGACAGCTGCTGTGGATACTGCAGAGACAGCAGATACTGCGGAATCGGCAGACGCTGCGGAGAGCGAGGCCTCCGGAGCATCGTATAAGATCGGTATCGTGCAGTATATGGATCATGCATCGCTGAATCAGATCACGGAGCATCTGGAGAAGGAGCTGGATGCGAAGGCGGATGAGCTGAATGTTTCCTTTGATTATGAGGACTATTTCATCAACGGCCAGGGCGATTCCACGATCATTACACAGGGCCTTGCACAGCTCAAGGATGACGGCGTGGATGCAGTGGTCTGCGTGGCAACACCGACCGCGCTGACGGCACAGTCAACCTTTGAGGGAACCGGAACCCCGATCATCTTTTCCGCAGTGACGGATCCGGTTGGAGCAGGACTTGTGAGCTCGATGGATGAGCCTGGCGGAAACATCACGGGAACAAGCGATGCGCTGAATACGGAAGCCATCATGAATCTGATTTTTGCGCAGAATCCGGATGCAGACAAGATCGGTCTTCTGTATTCCACCAGTGAGGATGCTTCCACACAGGCGATTGCGGATGCCAAGGCCTTCCTGGATGCCAAGGGCGTGGAATACGTCGAGAAAACGGGAACGAATACGACTGAAGTAAGTCAGGCAGCGGATGCTCTGATTGCAGCAGGGGTGGATGCAATTTTCACACCTACGGATAACACGGTTATGAGCGCGGAGCTTTCGATCTATGACAAGCTGGCAGATGCCGGAATTCCGCATTACACCGGTGCGGATTCCTTCGCACTGAATGGTGCCTTCCTTGGATTTGGAATCAATTATGCAGATCTTGGTTCTGAGACTGCAGATATGGTGGCCAACATTCTTGTGAACGGTCAGGACCCTGCTTCCTATGCCGTTGTGACGCTTGGAAACGGCATTGCCACGATCAACACCGAGACGGCGGAGCGTCTTGGTGTTGATCTGAAGGCAACGGAGGAGGCGTTCAAGCCTTATTGCTCTGAAATTGTGGAAACCGTAACTGCCGAGAATTTTGAAGACTGACGAACCGGCGCAAATGGTATAGAATAGGATGCAGACTTTTTGCAGGAGTCTGCATCCTTTTTATTTCCCGGATCACGCATCGGCGGATGCTCCGGGAGGAAAACAACGATACAGGGGGAACCAACGTGTCATTTGCAATTATTCAGACAGCACTCGACAACGGACTGATTTTCGGTCTGGTGGCGCTGTCCCTTTTCATCAGTTTCAGCATTCTGGATATCTGCGATCTGTCAACGGACGGATGCTACATGCTGGGAGCAGCAGTCGGCGTCGCGGTCACCATTTCCGGGCATCCGATTCTGGCTCTGCCGGCATCCATGCTGGCGGGAATCTGCTCCGGTTATGTGACGGCTCTTCTGCAGACAAGATTCGGCGTTCCGAGTATCCTCGCCGGGATTATTGTGAATACGGGGCTGTATACGATCAATCTGATGGCAATGGGAATGAAGACCAGCCTCAATGTGGTCGGAACCAGCACAATCTATGATCTGTTCAAGGCTCTGAACGGAAGTGAATTCTGGATGACCTGGAGCCGGTCGGTGCTGCTGTTTGTTCTGGTGGGAATTCTCTGCGTTCTGGTATATCGGTTTCTGGGAACCCGACTTGGACTGTCGATCCGGGCAACCGGAGACAGCATTGCCATGGTCCGTGCAAGCTCCATCAATCCGGGCTTTACGATCACCGTAGGACTCTGCCTGTCCAATGCGCTGACCGGTCTTGCGGGATGCCTGATTGGCCAGTACAACAAGAATGCGGAGATCAATATGGGAACCGGAATGGTGACCATTGCACTCGCTTCACTGATTATCGGACAGACACTGTTCGGAAGAGGACGGATGCTCACCAGAATTCTGGGAGTCATTGCGGGCTCCATCATTTACCGGTTTATCATTGCTCTGGCGCTTCGCCTGAATGTACCGACGCAGGCATTTAAGCTGGTATCCGCGGTGATTGTCGCGGTTGCGATTGCCGCACCGTCGGCAAGGCAGATGATGCGCAATAAGAAAAAAGAGGCAGAGGCGATCCGGGAGAGACGAAATGCCGGGACCGGGAAGGGGGAACATCATGCTTAAGATCGAGAACGCTTCCAAAACCTTCAATCCGGGAACCATCAATGAAAAGGTAGCCCTGGATCACATCAGTCTCATCCTGGAGGATGGAGATTTTGCCACCATTGTCGGATCGAACGGAGCGGGAAAATCCACACTGTTCAACGCCATCGCAGGAAGCTTTATCACAGACGAAGGATACATTGAGCTGGACGGGATGGACATCACGTTCCTTAAGGAGCACCGGAGAAGCCAGTTTATCGGCCGGCTGTTTCAGGATCCTCTGATGGGAACCGCGCCGCACATGACCATTGAGGAAAATCTGTCGGTTGCCTATCTTCGGGCATCGGGAGTGCGGCAGTCCTTCTGGGGACGGCTTGCACAGGACTTCTCCAGAATTAACCGGAAGGAGAAGGAATTTTTCCGTGAACAGCTTTCTCTTCTGAACATGGGACTGGAGGACCGGATGGAGAGCCAGGTCGGGCTTTTGTCCGGAGGACAGCGTCAGGCACTGACGCTTCTGATGGCAACGGTTGTGACGCCAAGACTCCTCCTTCTGGATGAACACACGGCGGCCCTTGATCCCGCTACGGCAGACAAGGTCCTGAAGCTGACGAGAGACATCATTGCGGAACGCAAGATCACCTGTCTTATGGTGACACATAATATGCATCAGGCTCTGGAGCTGGGAAACCGCACGTTGATGATGGACGGCGGGCGAATCGTTCTGGATGTCAGGGGAGAAGAAAGAAGCCGGATGACGGTGGATTCTCTTCTGCAGAAATTTGCGGAGGGCGCCGGACAGAAGCTGGACAATGACAGAATTCTGCTGTCAAGATGACCTGTGGATAAAAAAGAGACATCACGGCGCACAACCGCGGTGTCTTTTTTCAATCTTGCTTCGGCTGAGGGACTGTCTTCGGAAAAGAAAAGATCCTTAAAAAGGGAGGATGCCGGACACCTTTCGGTATCCGGCATATTATGAAAAAGTTATTAGTTGTATTGGCTTGTTTCTATGATTTGAGTATAGAAAAGAAACGTGTCCAGAAAATGGTCACATAGTGAAGTTACCTTGAATAAAATGTGAACAGAATATGACGAAAAAGCGGAAAACATTGGAATTGAAAACAATATGCTTTCTTCCGGGGAAGGCGGAGCGCTCGGAGAACCGCGATCGGGAGATCCGGGAAGCGGCAGCGGGGCTTCGCATGGATGGACTCGAGGTCACAATTACGGGAGAAAGACCGGAAAAGCCGGATCCGGAGACACTGTATCTGACGGACAGTGCGGGAACGTATCGGAAGCTGTCTGCAGAAGGCTTTTGCACGGCGGGCTACCTTCATGCCGGGAACCGGGGGGAAAGCTTTGAAGGGGCAGATTATCTTCTGGAGCAGCCGGAGGAGGTGGATACGGATTCTTATGTAAAGATCTGGCAGCGGCTTTCCGGACTTCCGTGGACCATTGCTGTGACCGGGCGTCTTCGGATCCGCGAAATGGTTCCGGAGGATCTGGAGGATCTTTACCGTTTGTACGAGGATGAAGAAGCAAGGCGTTTTCTTGAACCGTTATCCGAGGATCGGGAAAGAGAGCTGGCGATTCTGAAGGCGTATATTCAAAAGGTTTATGGCTTTTGCGGCTACGGGATGTGGGCAGTCTGCGACAGGAGAAGCGGCGAGCTGATCGGTAAAATCGGCTTTGAGCCCTACCAGGGTGCCGGAGAAGCGGTGGATTTCGGCTATATCATCCGCAGGGATGTCCGCGGAAGGGGACTTGCGGCGGAAGCGGCAGAGGCAGTGCTTGGCTTTGCTTCGGAAAGCCTGGGGCTGGAGAAAATCTGTATTCACACCTCGGCGGACAATGTGGCATCCATCGCACTTGCGGAAAAGCTTGGATTTGCCGCCGAGGTTGACGCGGATCAAAAAACGGGCATAAGATATTTCACAAAAGATCTGCGGCAGAGGAGGTCAATATGATTAATGAGCATTATCTGGAAATGCTGGGACATAAATCGGTGATTCGTGAGCTGGCGGAGTATGCAGCGGTGCGGGGGAAGGAAATCGGCGAAGAGAATGTTTTTGATTTCAGCCTCGGAAATCCGTCCGTACCGGCACCGGGGAGCTTTACGGATGCGGCCATCCGACTGCTTCAGACCGAGGAGCCGGTCAGACTCCACGGATACAGCCCGACGCTTGGAATACCGAGCGTAAAGGAGAAGATTGCGGCCTCCTTAAACCGGCGCTTTGGCATGAATTATACAGCGGGACATATTTTTCCCGCTTCCGGCTGTGCGGGTGCGGTGGCGCATGCTCTTCGCGTCGTGACAAAGCCGGGGGATAAGGTGCTGGTGCAGGCACCGTTTTTCCCGGAATACATTCCTTACATCAACGATACCGGGGCACAGATCGAGATCATTCCGGCAAGATTTGAGGATTTTCAGATTAATTTCGAGGCATTGGAGCAGATGCTGCAGCCTGGAGTAGCGGCAATTCTGATCAATTCCCCGAACAATCCGTCCGGCGTGGCATATACCGGAGAAACACTGGAGAAGCTTTCTTCTCTTCTGGCTGCGAAATCAAAGGAGCTTGGCTACAATCTGTTCCTGATTTCGGATGAACCCTATCGGGAAATTGCCTTTGGCGGACGGGAAATTCCGTACCCGGCACGTTTCTATCCGCATACGCTGACCTGCTATTCCTTCTCGAAATCCCTGTCGGTTCCGGGAGAACGCATCGGATATGTGGCAGTATGCCCGGAGTGCGAGCATGCAGAGGACATTGTCCCGATGTGCGGACAGATTTCCAGAGGAATCGGACATAACTGCCCGTCCTCACTGATTCAGCTGGCCGCTGCGGAAGCGGTAGATGATACTGCAGATCTGTCGGTCTATGAAACCAACATGGAGCTTTTGTATGAAACCTTCCGGGAGCTTGGATTTGAAGTAAAAGAGCCGGATGGAACGTTTTATATTATGCCGAAGGCTCTGGAAGAGGACGCGGTTTCGTTCTGCCGGAAGGCGCAGAAGTATGATCTTATTTTTGTCCCCTGTGATGCATTTCATGCGCCCGGCTATTTCCGGGTCGCTTACTGCATTGATACGGAGAAGGTCAGACGCTCCCTGCCGGTGATTTGCAGATTTGTGAAAGAGGTGTATGGAGGGTAATACCTGACGGAAGCAGGGACCGCGAAGAAAACGCGGCGGAAAGGATTGTAATATGCTGGAAATTTTGAAGGCAGTGCTGTTTGGCGTTGTGGAGGGCATTACGGAATGGCTCCCTATCAGCAGCACAGGCCATATGATTCTGCTGAATGAATTCGTGAAGCTGAATGTGTCTTCACAGTTCTGGGACATGTTTCTTGTGGTGATTCAGTTCGGAGCCATTCTGGCGGTGATTCTTCTGTACTGGAAAACGATCTGGCCGCTTGGAATTTACAGACACCGCAAAAGAACCCGCATTGTATGGAAAAAAGACACGCTGAGCCTGTGGGGGAAGACAATTGTGGCCTGCATTCCTGCCGGAGTTGTGGGCGTTCTTCTGGATGACTGGCTGGATGAGCATCTTTATAACTGGCTGGTGGTTGCAATCATGCTGATTCTGGTCGGCGTTGCGTTTCTGGTAGTGGAAAAGGTCATGAAGGACCGCAAGCCACAGATCACGGAGCTGAAGGATCTTGGGATGAAGCAGGCGCTGATCATCGGAATGTTTCAGCTGATTGCCGCGGTTTTCCCCGGAACCTCGAGATCCGGTGCTACCATCATCGGCGGCCTGATGATCGGTGTGTCCCGCACAGTTGCAGCGGAGTTTACATTCATTCTGGCAATTCCTGTTATGGCAGGTGCGAGCCTTCTGAAGATGTTGAAATTCGGATTTCATTTTACCGGCAAGGAGACAGCAGTTCTGGGAACCGGCATGGTGGTTGCGTTTGTGGTATCGGTGATTGTCATCCGTTTCCTGATGGGTTACATCCGCAAACATGACTTCAAGCCCTTTGGCTGGTACCGTATTGTCCTTGGTGCTCTGGTGATTGTGTATTTTGCATTGATTCGCGGAGTCTGAGCTTTTTGATGGCAGAAGCAGCAAAATCACCAAATAATATGTGAAATTTTCAGTGAATTTGTTGACAGACAATTTGGGGTGTGGTACCGTTTATCGCATAAAAACAGCATTTCATCAGATTTTGACTGATCGAAAGGAGAGATTCGGGATGAGTACGGAAAAGAAGCCTACGGCGACCGTGAAGGCAAGTTTTATCTCGACGAAGACAGAAGATACAAAGGTACCGGCTAAGAAAGAGGAGAAGAAAGTGGAAAAGAAGACGGAGAAGAAGGTTGTTGCAGTGAAGGCTGAGGAGAAGAAGGCAGTTCCTGCAGTGAAGGCTGAGGAGAAGAAAGCAGTTCCTGCAGTAAAGGCTGAGGAGAAGAAGGCAGTTCCTGCAGTAAAGGCTGAGAAGAAGGCACCTGCAGCAAAGGCCGAGAAGAAGACACCTGCAGCGAAGGCCGAGAAGAAGGCACCCGCAGCAAAGGCTGAGAAGAAGGCACCTGCAGCGAAGACAGAGAAGAAAGCACCTGCAGCGAAGGCAGCAGCAGAGGTTGTTCTTCAGTGGAACGGCAACGACTATACCTATGACAGACTTCTTCAGTCTGCGAAGGATGTATGGCAGTATGACCAGGGCAAGAATGTTGCTGACTTCAAGAAGGCTGTTATTTATGTAAAGCCGGAAGAAGGAAAGGCATACGTTGTTGTCAACGATACCGATGAGCTTTCCTTTGATATCTGATCCCGATCTGTGAATTTTATATCAGAAGTGTAGAACCGCAGGCACCTGCATAAACAGCAGATGTCTGCGGTTTTTTATAATTTCTTAATTGATCTGCCCGTTGACATTAAAGGGGGGCAGTGCTAGATTATGTTCATGGTTGTTAGCACTCAATGATGATGAGTGCTAACAATGATGACAGGAGGGAGAATGGAACTGCAGGAAAGAAAAATGAAAATATTGCAGGCCATTATCCGAAATTACCTGGAAACCGGAGAACCTGTAGGAAGCCGTACAATTTCCAAGTACACGGACCTGAATCTCAGCTCGGCAACCATACGGAATGAGATGTCGGATCTGGAGGAGATGGGGCTGATTACGCAACCGCACACATCGGCAGGGCGTATCCCTACGGATCAGGGGTACCGGGTATATGTGGATGACATGCTGCGGGATGAGAAGAAAAAGCTCAGCAATATGCAGAGCGTTCTTCTGGAGAAGCAGGACCGGCTTGAGAACCTGCTGCAGGATGTTGCGAAGCTGCTGGCGGTCAACACCAATTATGCTTCGATGATCTCCGCACCGGAGATCCGGCAGAACAAGATCAAGTTCATCCAGCTGTCACAGGTTGATGCAGAGAACATTCTGGCCGTGATCGTGATCGAAGGCAATGTGGTCCGCAATACCATGATTCGCGTGAATGATGTTCTGGATCAGAAAACGCTGTTCCGGCTGAACATGATTCTGAACAATGCGCTCTGCGGAATCCCGGTGGAGGCAGTCAATCTCGGAACCATTGCTTCTATTAAGAAGCAGGCCGGAGAACACGATGAGATCATTGAGAATGTGATCAACGCGGCGGCACAGGCGGTGCGGCCGGATGACAATCCGAAGATTTACACAAGCGGAGCCACCAACATTCTTCGCTATCCGGAGCTTGCCGGTGATACCACACAGATGGGTGAGCTGATCAGTAATTTCGAAGAGAAAGAGGCCCTTGGAAGCCTCGTTCAGGAAACGCTTTCCGAGAACGGCGAGAATGGCATTCAGGTCTATATCGGCAACGAGATGCCGATGAACGGAATGCAGAACTGCAGCGTTGTTACAGCAACCTACGATCTCGGAGAAGGCATGAAGGGAACGGTCGGAGTGATCGGACCGAAACGTATGGATTACGACAGAGTGATCGGAGTCATGCAGGAAATCATGAAGCAGCTGGATACTCTGTATAAGAAATGATGGAGGAAGCTATGGCAGAAGAATATAAGAATCCGGATACCGGACAGGAAGAAATGAAGGATACCACACAGATCCCGGTTGAGGATCCGAAGGCGGAAGAAGAGCTTCAGGCAGAAGATTGTGGAAATTCCAGTTCCGAAGGAACTGCGGAGCAGGCAGCCGGGAACGCGGAGGCGGATGCCAAAGCGGAGACCACAGACAAGAAGGGCTTCTTCTCCAAGAACAAGAAGGCGGACAAGGAGAAGGCCGGAATGCAGGAGAAGATCGATTCCCTGGAGGATCGAGTACGCCGGCAGATGGCAGAGTTTGATAATTACCGCAAGCGAACCGATAAGGAGAAGGAGCAGATGTTCTCCATGGGTGAGCGGAGCGTAATTGAGAAGATTCTTCCAATTGTGGATAACTTTGAGAGAGGCTTTGATACCATCGAGGAGTCGGACAAGGATGATGCGTTCGTGATCGGCATGCAGAAGATTTATACGCAGCTGACCAAACAGCTCGACGCACTCGGCGTAAAGCCGATTGAGGCAGTGGGCAAGGAATTTGATCCGGATCTGCACAACGCGGTGATGCAGGTGGAGAGTCAGGAGTACGAAAGCGGAATCGTGGCACAGGAGCTTCTGAAGGGCTACATGTATCACGATCAGGTGCTTCGCCACAGCATGGTAGCTGTTGTACAGTGAGCCGGAAGCCGGAGAGAACTTCGGGAAATCAGTCCCCATAAGGGGTTGATCGTATAGATGAAACAGGAAACGTGACAGTATTGAAATAGATCAGAGTGCCGCAGGGCACGGAAACGGAGAAGATTATGGGTAAGATTATTGGTATCGATTTAGGAACAACCAATAGCTGCGTTGCAGTCATGGAAGGCGGTCAGCCTACCGTTATTGCAAACAAGGAAGGCGCAAGAACAACTCCTTCCGTAGTAGCTTTCACGAAGAACGGAGACCGTCTGGTCGGTGAGCCGGCGAAGCGCCAGGCTGTTACCAATGCGGAGAACACCGTTTCTTCCATTAAGAGAGACATGGGTACGGACAACGGACGTACACTCAACGGCAAGAAATACAGCCCGCAGCAGATTTCCGCAATGATTCTTCAGAAGCTGAAGGACGATGCAGAGAGCTATCTGGGCGAGAAGGTCAGCGAGGCAGTCATTACGGTTCCGGCATATTTCAATGATGCACAGCGTCAGGCAACCAAGGATGCAGGAAAGATCGCAGGACTGGATGTAAAGCGTATCATTAACGAGCCTACGGCAGCTGCACTGGCATATGGCCTGGACAACGAGAAGGAACAGAAGATCATGGTTTATGACCTTGGCGGCGGTACCTTCGATGTTTCCATCATTGAGATCGGCGACGGTGTCATCGAGGTTCTTTCCACCAATGGTGATACACGCCTTGGCGGTGATGATTTTGATGAGCGTATCATGGCATGGATGGTCAGCGAATTCAAGGCAAAGGAAGGCGTGGATCTGTCCGGCGATAAGATGGCAATGCAGAGACTGAAGGAAGCAGCTGAGAAGGCGAAGAAGGAGCTTTCCTCCGCAACCACTACGAACATCAACCTTCCGTTCATTACGGCAACCGCAGAGGGCCCGAAGCACTTTGACATGGATCTGTCCAGAGCAAAGTTCGAGGATCTGATCCGTGATCTGGTTGAGAAGACAGCAATTCCGGTACAGAACGCAATGAAGGACGCAGGACTGACCAATGCAGACCTCGGAAAGGTTCTTCTGGTCGGTGGTTCTACCAGAGTTCCCTGCGTACAGGAAAAGGTTCGCCAGCTGACCGGTCAGGAGCCCTCCAAGAGCCTGAACCCGGATGAGTGCGTGGCAATCGGTGCAGCAATTCAGGGCGGCAAGCTTGCAGGTGATGCAGGTGCCGGGGATGTCCTTCTTCTGGATGTCACTCCTCTGACTCTGTCGATTGAGACAATGGGAGGCATTGCAACTCCTCTGATCGAGAGAAATACCACGATCCCGACCAAGAAGAGCCAGATCTTCTCCACAGCGGCAGACAACCAGACTGCAGTGGATATCAATGTTCTGCAGGGTGAGCGTAAGTTCGCAAGAGACAACAAGTCTCTCGGCCAGTTCCGTCTGGATGGAATTCCGCCGGCAATGAGAGGCGTTCCGCAGATCGAGGTTACCTTCGATATTGATGCAAACGGCATTGTTACCGTATCCGCAAAGGATCTTGGAACCGGCAAGGAGCAGCACATCACCATCACGGGCGGCTCCAGCATGTCGGATGACGATATTGAGAAGGCAATCAAGGATGCCAAGGAGTACGAGGCACAGGATAAGAAGAGAAAAGAAGCGGTCGATGCAAGAAACGATGCTGACTCTGCAGTCTTCCAGATTGAGAAGGCTCTGAAGGAAGCAGGCGACAAGGTGGATGCCGGAAACAAGGCTACGGTTGAGTCGGATCTTGCAGAGCTGAAGGCAGTTCTGGATCGCACAAAGGACCAGCCTGACATGAGCGATGCGGATGTGGATGCCCTGAAGTCCGGCAAGGAGAAGCTGATGAATGATTCTCAGCAGCTCTTCAATGCAATGTACCAGAACATGCAGCAGAATCAGCAGGCCGGCGGCCAGCAGGCAGGACCGAACCCGGATATGGGCGGTCAGCAGAACGGCGGCGCTGATGATGTGGTAGACGGAGATTACAGAGAAGTCTGATCACGAAGCTTGAAAAGCCGCAGACAATGAAATAATATGGTATAGCCCGGGGCGGGGAATCCGTTCCGGGCCATATCATTGACTAAGGGAATGCTAAGGATTTGGAAGACTTATGGCAGAGCAGAAACGCGATTATTATGAAGTGCTGGGTGTAGACAAGAATGCCTCGGAAGATGAGATCAAGAAGGCATATCGGCAGCTGGCGAAGAAATATCATCCCGATGTAAATCCGAGTGAAGAGGCTGCAGCTCTTTTCAAGGAAGCATCGGAGGCCTATGCGGTGCTGAGTGACCCGAAGAAGCGTCAGCAGTATGATCAGTTCGGACATGCGGCGTTTGACGGAACCGGCGGCTATGGCGGCGGTGGCTTTGACTTCAATGGCGCGGACTTCGGAGATATGTTCGGAGACATCTTCGGGGATCTGTTCGGCGGCGGAAGAGCAAGAACCAACCCGAACGGACCGATGAAGGGAGCCAGCATTCGTACGAGTGTCCGGATCAGCTTTATGGAGTCGGTATTCGGAACAACAAAGACGCTGACGCTGAGTCTGAAGGATCCGTGCCCGACCTGCAACGGAACCGGAGCAAAGCCGGGAACCAGCCCCAAGATGTGTCCGAAGTGCGGAGGCAAGGGGCAGGTGGTCTATACACAGCAGTCCTTCTTTGGAACGGTTCGTAATGTTCAGACCTGCCCGAACTGCAGCGGAAGTGGCAAGATCATCGAGGAGAAATGCACGACCTGCGGAGGAAGCGGATACACCAGCAGCCGGAAGCAGATTGAGGTGACGATTCCGGC
>ERZ1032078.333-NODE-333-length-18411-cov-7.936152_pt1 | contig 18411 bp, 13 predicted proteins | sample MGYA00517101_ERZ1032078 | MGnify/ENA primary metagenome ERZ1032078 (study PRJEB33719, sample SAMN04261301) | wastewater metagenome | biome: rural village; feature: human; material: feces | host: Homo sapiens | place: El Salvador | collected 2013-01-14 ... | reverse complement strand
ATTCGTCTGTATATCAGCAATATCCGTGCTGCACGCGCAAAACTCAAGAATTTCGAGCCAAAGACTTCGTTGCTCGTTCAACTGGCAGTTTTGAGCGGTCAGAAATGCAAATATCGTACTTGAAGCAGAGCTTCAGTTGTGGTGGAAAAGAAGCATAAGGAGGTTGCCATAACCACCTACTTTTTTACCGTTCAGTTCTTCTTCACCAGTCCATATATAATATGTGCGGTGCATTCCGACGGGCTGTCCTCGCCTATCTTGCCCATCACCTCGCCATATCCGGCAAGCATCCGGCTGCGGTATTCGCCATCTGGCAACAGACGCGAGAGTTCACTGGCAATGTTTTCGGCTGAGAATGTGTCGGCAACAAGTTCGCTCACCACCTCACGGGCGGCTATCAGATTGACCAGCGAGATATACTTCACCTTCAGTATGTGGCGACGCAGGAAAGCAATGAGACGTGGCAGCGGAGTCTCGTAGCACACCACTTGCGGCACATTGAACAAGGCTGTCTCGAGCGTGGCCGTTCCGCTGGTCACCACGGCGGCACGTGCGTGCGATAGAAGGGCGTATGTGTCGTCCGTGACAAGCTCTACGCCTCGTCCGTCTACAAACTTACGGTAGTAGTCCATAGGTATTCCGGGGGCGCATGCCAGCACCATTTGATGGTCGGCAAAGCGCGACGCGGCATCTATCATTGCCGGAAGATTGTCCTTTATCTCCTGACGGCGGCTGCCGGCAAGCAATGCTATGATGGGGCGCGACGACAGATTGTGGCGGCGGCAGAACTCGCCGGTACTCTCCGTGTACGATTCGCGGAACTGGCGCACCTCCTCTGCCGTTGGATTTCCTACGTAATGTATAGGATAATGATGCTTCTGCTCGAAGAAGGGCACCTCAAACGGCAGAATCGAGAACAACTGGTCGACATCGCGCTTGATGTTCTTGATGCGCCACTCCTTCCACGCCCATATCTTGGGCGAGATGTAATAGTAGACGGGTATCTGCGTATGCGAATGGATATATTGGGCTATGTCGAGATTGAATCCCGGATAGTCGACGAGTATAAGTGCGTCGGGCTGCCACTCCACAATGTCGCGCTTGCACTTTGCCATATTGCGGAAGATGGTGGGCAGATGCATAAGTACGGGCACAAAGCCCATGTATGCCAGCTCACGATAGTGACGCACACGTATTCCTCCGACATCCGACATCTTGTCGCCACCGAAGAATCTGAACTCGGCGGCATCGTCTACACGGCGCAAGGCAGCCATAAGGTGCGAAGCGTGGAGGTCGCCCGAGGCTTCGCCAACAATCAAGTAGTATCTCATATATCAATTCTAAATTGAACAATTCAAAACTCAAAACTCACAATTCAAAATCGGCGCAGCCGACAATTCAAAACTCAAAACTCACAATTCAAAATTCTTCAGCGTCTCGTAGTCGGTCACGTCGATACGCGTAGGCGTAACAGCCACATAGCCATGCGTCAACGCCCAGTTGTCGGTATCGGTGGCTTCCGGCTCGTCGTTGCGGTAGTTTCCCGTCATCCAGTAGTAGTCGTAACCATGCGGATGGCGCATTTTCACGCACTCGTTATACCATGTTCCCATAGCCATACGACACATCTTGACGCCCTTAAACTCGCTGACTTTGGGGAAGTTGACGTTCAGACACACACCCTTGGGCAGTCCCTCGTCGAGCACCTTGCGCACTATCTGGCGCACATAGGGGCGCAGCGGCGTGAAGTCGGCATCGTCGCGATGGTCGCACAGCGAGAATCCTACCGACGGAATGTACTTCATGCAGCCCTCAAGCGTCACGCCCATCGTGCCGCTATAGTGTACGTTGACCGACCCGTTGTCGCCGTGGTTGATTCCGCCAATCACCATGTCGGGACGACGGTCGGCAAAGAATTCCTCCAAGGCTATCTTTACACAGTCTACCGGAGTGCCGTTGCACGACCACATCTCGAAGCCCTCGTCCTTGCGACGCAGCTTCAGACGCAAAGGCACTGTGGCTGAGAAAGCTGTGGCAAAACCCGAGCGGGCCGACTCAGGAGCACATACTACAATGTCGGCCATATCGCGCAGCATATCGACGAGGCAGTTTATGCCTTTGGCATGATAGCCGTCGTCGTTTGAAACAAGTATTAATGGTCTTTTAATATTCATAAAATTGGCTTTATTTCGCTTGCAAATGTACGAAAAAAGGTTTAAACCTCCCGTATCTCGCATAAAATATGTAACTTTGCCAAATAATTTTTGACACGAAATGGGAAAGATAATAGCACTCGCCAACCAAAAAGGTGGGGTTGGCAAAACAACAACGACAATTAATCTCGCGGCTTCTCTGGCCACATTCGAGAAAAACGTGCTCGTGGTAGATGCCGACCCGCAGGCCAACGCATCAAGCGGACTCGGCGTAGACATAAAGGAGATAGACTGTTCATTGTACGAGTGCATAATCGACCACACCGACGTGCGCGACGCTATCTACACCACCGACATCAACGGACTTGACATCATACCAAGCCACATTGACCTTGTGGGAGCCGAGATTGAAATGCTCAACCTCAAAAACCGCGAGCGCGTCATCAAGAATTTACTCGACCAGATACGCGACGAGTACGACTATATACTCATCGACTGCAGCCCCTCGCTCGGACTTATCACCGTCAACGCACTCACTGCAGCCGACTCTGTAATCATACCCGTGCAGTGCGAGTACTTCGCTCTTGAAGGAATAACCAAGCTGCTCAATACTATCAAGATAATAAAGAGCAAACTCAATCCGTCACTCGAGATTGAAGGCTTCCTGCTGACAATGTACGACAGCCGTCTCAGACTGGCCAATCAGATATACGACGAAGTGAAACGCCACTTCCAGGAACTTGTGTTCAAGACCGTAATACAGCGCAACGTGAAGCTCAGCGAGAGTCCAAGCCACGGACTGCCCGTGATTCTCTACGATGCCGACTCGGCAGGATCGAAAAACCATCTGGCTCTGGCCAAGGAAATCATCAACAAGAACACACCCGAGGAAAGTGAAAAGTGAAGTTTTATCACTAAACATTAAACATTAAAAAAGGATGGCAGTACATAAGAAATACAACAGAAGCGCACTGGGACGCGGACTCGAAGACATAGAAGGAGGTATGGGACTCGACGCTCTCATCGATACTACTCCAGCACGAACGCAGGGAACATCGACTATCAACGAGATTCCTCTCGACCAGATTGAGGCCAACCCCAACCAGCCACGACGCGAGTTTGACGAGGAAGCACTCGAAGAACTGGCGTGCAGCATACGCGAGATTGGCATCATTCAGCCCATCACACTCAGACAAGTCGACGACAACCGATTCCAAATCATAGCCGGCGAACGACGCTGGCGAGCCTCGCAGATGGCCGGACTTACTGCCATTCCGGCATACATACGCACTATCAACGATGAAAACGTCATGGAAATGGCGCTCGTCGAGAATATACAACGCGAAGATCTCAACGCCATTGAGATTGCGCTGGCATACGAACATCTGCTCGACGCCGACGGCATGACACAGGAAAAGGTGTCCGAACGCGTCGGAAAGAGCCGCACTGCCATAACCAACTATCTGCGACTGCTGCGTCTGCCGGCTCAAGTGCAGATTGCCCTGCAGAAGAAACAGATAGATATGGGACATGCACGCGCGTTGCTGGCTATCGACTCACCATCCATGCAGATTAAACTCTTCAACGAAGTGGTGAAGAATGGCTACTCAGTACGAAAAGTTGAGGAAATGGCACAGATGCTCAAGAACGGCGAAGACGTGGAAAGCGGCAAGAAGAAAATCATTGCCAAGACCAAGCTTCCCGAAGAATTCACAGCACTCAAAAACCACCTCTCCGACTTCCTGCAGACCAAGGTGCAGATGACATGTTCGCCTAAAGGCAAGGGAAAGATTACCATCCCGTTCGCCAACGAGGAGGAACTGGAGCGCATCATGTGCGCTTTCGACAAAATGAAACAAGAATAATGAACCGGCAAGGCAACGGCAAGCCTACTGAACTTAATAAGAATAGGACAACAGTGAAAACTTTTTTGCTAAATATTCTGCAAACATTGGTTGTGGCTGTGGGCATGACTTTCGTCACCAGCAACGCCGCAGCACAACGCAAAGTGGCTGAGCCACCGGCAAGGATAAAGCCTGCCAATGCTGCAGCAGCCGACTCGCTGAACCCCATACTCGCCCAACAGGACACCCTGCGACTGCTGGATAGCGCCAACAAGCCGCTGCTATCACGCAACGACTCGCTACAATTGCGCAAGGACTCTATCAAGATAGCAAAGAAACGCGACTGGGCTACGTGGCGACCTAACCCCAAACGCGCCATGTGGCTTGCACTCGTGCTGCCCGGAGCAGGTCAGATATACAACCGCAAGTACTGGAAACTGCCTATAGTATATGGTGGATTCGTGGGCTGTGCATACGCACTCAGATGGAACAACCAGATGTATCGCGACTACTCGCAAGCCTATCTCGACCTCATGGACGACGACCCTAACACGCAAAGCTACAACCAGTTTCTGCACTTAGGAGCCAAAATAGACGACTCAAACAAGGCAAGATACCAGAAACTCTTCAAGAGCAGGAAGGATACCTACCGCCGTTGGCGCGACCTTAGCGTCTTCTGCCTCATCGGAGTGTACGCCCTCAGCGTCATCGACGCTTATGTTGACGCGTCATTGTCGGAGTTTGACATCTCGAAAGACCTCTCTCTGAGAGTGGAACCGACAATAATTAACAACAACCGCGAGCGCAATCCGCTCAAATCAAACAGTCTTGGCATCAACTGTAGTCTGAACTTTTAGCTACACAACGAGCCGTACGACAACCAATAAACAACGAAACTGATAAAATCGAATATATATATTATTGATGAAAAAGACATTAATACTCATAGCAGCAGCAATTATGGGCTTCTCAACCCCAATCCTCGCGCAGAGCGACGACAATGAGAAGGAAATCACCGTAACAAATGCTCAGGGCAAGAAAGAGGTTATCGACCTGCCCGAAGCGATGACAGCCGAATTCGACAGCTTGCTTTCGGCATACAACAACAAGACTTATCTGCAGGTCAACAACGACTGCAATATGTCAGACATCAACCCCGTGTACTCTCCCGAGGTGTACAAGGAACGTCTGGCTCGCATCCCTTCAGTCATCGAAATGCCATACAACGAAGTGGTACAGCAGTTCATCGACCGATACAGCGGACGCCTGCGCCGCTCTGTAAGCTTAATGCTTGGCGCACAAAACTTCTATATGCCTCTGTTTGAAGAGGCTCTCGAATCATACGGACTGCCTCTCGAACTGAAGTATCTGCCCGTAATTGAGTCTGCACTCAATCCCAACGCCGTGTCGCGTGTGGGTGCTACAGGATTGTGGCAGTTTATGCTTGCCACCGGAAAGCGCTATGGTCTTGAGGTGAACTCGCTCGTTGACGAGCGCCGCGACCCCGTTCTTTCGTCCTATGCAGCAGCACAATACCTGCGCGATCTGTACAAGATATTCGGCGACTGGAACCTCGTTATCGCTGCATACAACTGCGGTCCGGACAATATCAACAAAGCAATACACCGCTCAAAGGGCGAGAAAGACTACTGGCAGATATATCCCTACCTGCCGAAGGAGACACGCGGATATGTTCCGGCATTCATTGCTGCCAACTATATCATGAACTATTACTGCGACCACAACATCTGTCCGATGCGTGCCGAACTGCCTGCAAAGACCGATACAGTCGTAGTGAGCCGCGACATACACTTCGAGCAGATAGCAAAGGTGCTGAACATAGATGTCAATCAAATCAAACAGCTCAACCCGCAGTATCGACGCAACATCATCAACGGCAACACCAAGCCCTCAGCTGTACGCCTGCCGGCTACATTGGTGAGCAGTTTCATCGACAACGAAGACTCTATATACGCCTACCGACCCGAAGAATTGCTGGCAAAACGTACTGAGGTGGAGGTGAACAACACCACTCCTACATACTCACGCAGCAACACTTCAAGCTCACGAAGCCACAGTTCGGCATCGTCGAGACGCGGTCGTCACAGCAAGAAGAAGCGCTCACGTGGCGGTCGCAGCATTACAATCCGCCAGGGCGATACTCTGTCGGAGATTGCAGCACGCAACGGCACGACTGTGAAAAAGCTCAAACGACTGAACAAAATCAGCGGAAGCAGCATTCGTGCCGGCAAGAAAATCAAAATCAAATAATATAAGTAGGCAGACCAATTCTGTCTACCGGAACGGCGGGCTCATGTCCGCCGCTCTGTATTTACATACAAATATGTCTCTTGACAACAAGGCACAAGCCTGAATCTGTAACCTGAATTACGTATTAACTTAAAGGGAGGACCCTAACTATGGACGACCAGAACTTGAAAGACCAACAGCGAGAAGCCGCTGACAACAAAATGATTGAGGACGCATTCAACGAAGTTCTCAAGATATACCTTGCATCACGACACCGCAGAAAGGTTGACATCATAAACAAAGCTTTCAACTTTGCACGACAGGCTCACAAAGGTGTGCGCCGACTTTCGGGTGAACCGTACATCATGCATCCTATTGCTGTGGCACGAATTGCCGTTGAGGAGATGGGACTCGGTTCTACCAGCATCTGCGCGGCGCTGCTCCACGATGTCGTGGAGGACACCGACTATACCGTCGAGGACATCTCCAACATCTTCGGCGAACGCATTGCGCACATCGTCGACGGCCTTACCAAGATTTCGGGCGGCATCTTCGGCGACCGCGCTTCGGCCCAAGCCGAAAACTTCAAGAAGCTCCTGCTCACCATGAGCGACGACATACGCGTCATACTTATTAAGATATGCGACCGTCTGCACAATATGCGCACACTCGCTTCGCAGCCAGCCAACAAGCAGTACAAGATTGCAGGCGAGACTATGTACATCTATGCTCCGCTGGCAAACCGTCTCGGATTGAACAAGATAAAGACCGAACTGGAGGACCTTTCGTTCAAGTATGAGCATCCGGACGAGTACAACTACATCAAGAACAAGCTCGCCGACACACAGGCTCAACGCGATACGCTCTTTGCAAACTTCACCGGACCCATACGCGAGGCTCTCGACCGCATGGGAATACAGTACGAACTGAAGGCACGCGTCAAAAGTCCCTACTCCATCTGGAACAAGATGCAGAACAAGCACGTCACCTTCGAGGAGATATACGACATCCTGGCGGTGCGCATTATATATACGCCTAAGGTGCGTTCGGAGGAAATCAACGAGTGCTTCAAGATATACGTGGCCATCAGCCAGATTTATAAGTCGCACCCCGACCGACTCCGCGACTGGGTGAATCATCCAAAAGCCAACGGCTATCAGGCTCTGCACGTGACGCTGATGTCGAAGCAAGGCAAATGGATTGAGGTGCAGATACGCTCCGACCATATGGACGAAGTGGCAGAACAGGGATTCGCAGCACACTGGAAGTACAAGGAAGGCGGCAACGAAAACGTTGACGACGATTCCGAACTCAACAACTGGCTGTCGACAATCAAGGAGATTCTCGACGACCCGCAGCCCGATGCGATGGACTTTCTCGACACAATCAAGCTCAATCTCTTCGCAAGCGAGATATTCGTATTTACACCGAAAGGCGAAATCAAGACCATGCCTGCCGGATGTACGGCGCTCGACTTCGCATTCCAGATACACACTTTCCTCGGCTCGCATTGTATAGGTGCCAAGGTAAACCACAAGCTTGTGCCGCTGAGCCATCATCTGCAGAGCGGCGACCAGGTAGAAATCCTATCGTCAAAGTCGCAACATGTGCAGCCGTCGTGGATCAACTTCGTGTCAACAGCTAAAGCCAAGCAGAAGGTTATGGCTATACTGCGACGCGACAACCGCGAAACCCAGAAGAAGGGCGAGCAGATTCTCGACGACTGGTTGAAGAAGAACGAGCTCGAGATGACCACTCCCGTGCTCAACAAGTTGTGCGAAGTCCACGACATGCAGAAGCACGAAGACCTCTTTCTTGCCATCGGCAGACGCACAATACTGCTCGGCGACAAGGACGTTGAGGAACTGCTTGAAAAGAAAAAGAAGAACGAGACGACCAGCAGCTGGCTCAAGTACGTGCCCTTCTTCGGCCACAGCGAGAAGAAGGAAGGCAAGAAGGACAACTTCTTCATTGTCGGCGAGGGCTTCAACAAGAAGAAACCCGTCATCATCAACGAGGAGAATATCTCGCAATTCATATTCCCCGCCTGTTGCCACGCTATTCCGGGTGACGACATACTGGGATATATCGACAACAAGAACCGCATCGAAATACACCGTCGCGACTGCACCGTGGCAAACAAACTGAAGGCTGCCTATGGCAAACGCATTCTCGATGCCAAGTGGGATATGCATCAGGTGATGTTCTTCGACGCTACAATCGAGATACGAGGCATCGACCGCAAGCGCATGCTGCACGACGTTTCGGAGGTGATTTCCGACAAGCTCGATGTCAACATCCACAAGATGACCATCGAAAGCAACGAAGGAATATTCGACGGACAGATTGAAATACGCGTACACGACCGTGATGAAGTGAAGAAGATTATGGGCGAACTGCGCAAGATTGAAGATATAAAGGAAGTGCTGCAGATACTCTAACAAGCGCTGCATATAATATAAATAAGGTGTATTATGGAAAGGAAATGCCTGTTTGAAGTATGCGCCAACGGCGTTGAGAGTTGTCTGGCTGCACAGGAAGGCGGTGCCGACCGTGTGGAACTGTGCGCCGGAATACCAGAAGGCGGAACCACTCCGTCGTATGGTGAGATTAAGGTGGCGCGCCGATTGCTCAACTCTACACGCCTGCACGTGATAATCCGACCGCGCGGAGGCGACTTTCTATACACTCCGCTCGAAGTGGAGCGCATGGAGGAGGATATAAGAATATGTAAGCAACTGGGTGTTGACGGCGTAGTGATAGGCTGTCTGAATGCCGACGGAACGCTCGATATGGATGCCAACCGACGTCTGGTGGAGGCTGCCGAGGGCATGTCGGTGACATTCCACCGCGCTTTCGACCGCTGCAACAATCCTCACGAGGCACTCTGTCAGCTCATAAAGCTGGGCATTGACCGCGTGCTTACATCCGGACAGCAGCCCACTGCCGAGCAAGGCATACCGCTGCTCAAGGAGCTTAACGCCCTTGCTGACGACCGTATAACGATACTTGCAGGATGCGGAGTCAACGAGAGCAACATACGCAAGATACATGAGCTGACCGGTGTACACGAGTTTCACTTCTCGGCACGCACAGCTGTAAAGAGCCGTATGCAATATATCAACCCCGATGTATATATGGGAACTAAAGATGCCGACGAAGGTACGCTGATGTACACGTCGGCAGAAAGAGTAAAGGCTACAATAAGGATGTGTCAAAACTCAATTATACGGGCTGAAAGCCCAATAAGCACATAGCCCAAGGCAGCGCCTTGGGTGTACGGATTGAAAATAGCAAAACGCCCTGTAAGGGCAAAAGCATTGATAATTAACGCTTTTGCCCTTACAGGGCGCATTGTTTTTGGTGGCTTTTTACCTCAGGGCGTTCTTGCTTAGGCAAGCGGCAGAGCCGAGCGGCCCTGGGCTATGTGCTTCTGCCCCTTTCGGGGCGTACTGCTGTGACTTTTGACCACACCCACTACTATATAATTTACTTTTCTTCTGCAACGAGTCTTACTGGCATGGCTCTATATCGTTTCGTGTTATTTCCAGACGAACCCGACACAAATCGATAGTTTGACAAGTTTAGGCTCTTGCCGAAAGCATCAAGGTACAAGTACCAAAATCCGTATTCAGGACTTTTTTCCGAGAATCCCTGATAATCAGACAAACGTGAGCATGTCCATAGGTTGGCATGATAGCTGTCCTTGTAAACCGCGTCCTCGTCGTTCTTGCCCTCATAATATCCGCTCATAGGGATAAATATCTGGGGAATATCCCTTTCTTCCGTATTAATTCTCAGACAGTTGTACTTCTCGCCATAATGAGTCTTCTCCTCTACTATCGCCAAGTTATTGTTGTCTATAAGACCTTGCAGACACATGTTGTCGCACACCTTGAAGTTGCCTATTGCCAAAGCATCTACCACACGGTCATCTGTTTTTGCCGGGTATTTGTCAGAATTATCAGCCTCCGAAATCTTAAAGTAGCCACCTATTGCTCCCTTGTTGTCTTTAAGCGCGGTTGTAGAAGGAGAATAGTAGCCGTTGTTTGTGGCACCAAGGTTGCGGTCGAGCATGTGGTAGATCTTGTTCTCGGTAGTTCCGTCTTTTTTAGTAACCTTAGCCTCTACATCAACCATCTCATAATAGCGCCATCCCGAAGCCTTGCTCTTGCCAAGCTGATAGTCGGTTGTCAACTGTGCAAACAATCCTACATGATAAACCGGATAGGATACCGTAATCTTGGTTCTATTATTGGTGATAGTTATAATGGTAAATGCCTCATTGCTAATCCACCTATTATAATTATTCCGGTCATTCGATTCGTCCGAATTGTTGGCAAGCATCACCTTGTAGAATCCGTTGACGCTTTCCTTGTCCACCTTCACTCGTGTGTCATTACACGTGAGTTTGTCGCCCTGAAGATGCGGAATGAGATAGTAAACAGGATTGTTGCCCACAAAGAAGTGGAGTCCGTCGTTGCGCACTCTACCTTGGTTTTCCTCTGGACTTATGCCCTTAAGCGACAAGTCCATCCAGTTGAAGTAGTTTTTCTGTTCATCCGGAGTAAGTCCTTCAAGGCCTCTTATCTGCACTATTCTGTTTTTGTCGGTACGGAAGTCGTAGCCCAACTGAGTAATCAGTACATCGAGCGACAAATCGCCATACTTTATTGTTACAAAGCCTGAACGCACATTTGATTCGAAGTTTTCGTCCAGGATAAGATTCATAGTATACAGCCTACCTTCTGACGAGAATTGACCACCTTCTGTTGAGGTTGCTAACGTTGGCAATTCAATAGGTGTTGCTGATTTATAATTATCAGGAACTTTAATCCAAGAATCCTTCGAAACAACGCTAAATTCATTATAATTACTATCTTTTGGCTTGGTAGTAACAAACGTGATTGTCGCCTCCGTATTCTTACCCAATACAGTCTGCTTGCCACACACGCCAAGTTCGTAGTCCTTACATGCTATCATTTTCATAATAGGGGGATTGTCGTCCACCACTTCTACAGACAGTCCGTTCTCTGGCAGATTGGCTTTAGCTTCTGCTTCTGACGAATAGCCCGCATGGTTCACAGCCGTGACCTTCACCTGATAATGATGGTTGCGAAGAAGAGCCATCGGAGTAAAAGTGCCGTTCGGATTCTTTGTTTGGAACGCCACCTTATAATAAGTCTCTGGTCCTTTATTATACTTTGCCTTGATTATCATGCATGCCTTGTCGGCAGGTGTCTCATAGAAAGGCTGCTCGCCCGTAACATATTCGGCTGTCTTAGCAGAGCAATCCACCGAAGGCAAAGCCACCTTGTTAATCAACTCTGAGGCTATCGTGCCCGATGATGCCGTATTGAAGAGTCTGAAACCTGTTATCTCGAAATTGGTCAACGATTCATTCTTTGTAACAGACGCTTTGGCAAACTGCCGTACCAACGACAATGATGCCTTGCCGCTAAGCAGGCCTGTCACCGTAATGCTTCCCCAACATACGGGAGCGTTGAGGTCTATATCGGTGCTGCGGACAGCTTTGTAGAGGTTTATCTTTCCCGAAGCATCCTTGGCATCGCTCTCATTTATATCGGCATTGGCAACAACATGCAGCGTCGCCGTTCCCTCCATAACCTTAACCTTCACCTTGCAGGTGCCGTCGTCATTCGGCTTGATGTCCGCGCCTGTGATATTGCTCATGCCGAGATAATTGTCTCCTGCATCGTAGCACAATACGCAGAGGCTTTTGATTTGCTGCTGAGTTGCTCTTGTCGCCACTGTATTCTTGGTGAAATTAGGCAACTTAAGAGTCAGCACAACTCCATCGGACGGCAAGTCTTGCGTGCCGCCTCCTACAATGTCTCTGATGTCGCTGCAAGCAGCCGACACCATAGCCAAGAGCATGAAGAACCAAATTGTCAATTTCTTGATATACATATCGTTGTCTTTTAATTGTTACTTTTTAAAAGGGAGCTCCCTTACTCCATTTCTTTGTGACCGTATCGAAACTGCCTTCCACAACATAACGCTTGCCGTGCATCTTGGTTGAGGGATAGTTATCACCGTCGAACAGTGTAGTATGAATCTCATCACCATTTACCTTAAGCACCAGAATCTTATCATACTCCCCTAATGGGGCTTTGAGGTGGAGTATGGTCTTGTACCAAGTATTACCATCTTTCTTGCCGTATTCTTCGCACTCAAATTCGTTAGGAACATTGCTTTTATTGCACCACATTGTAAATTTTCCTTTACCATCTCCACTGTTTACTCCAAATAGAGAATACCAAGCAGTTATTTCTTTGTTCTTGGTATATATGGTATACTCTACGTCTACAACGGTAGGTTTCTCATCATATACTCTGTAGTAAGGATCTGACAATGGGTCGTACAGATACCAGCCTTCATTGTCCTCATAGTTGAAGAGTGTAATGCCAGGGTCGTTGTGATGGGTGAATCGATGCGACTGGAAACCCGTTTTGAGGTATGTTCCATTACTGAAAACCAGCAAGGTTTGTCCAGGCTTAATCGTCTTCTTAGCCTTTCCATCCTTATTGACTCCAACCGACTGAGCACCTACTGCTATACTGTAATAGTACCAACCGGGGTTGTTATAGTCGGCCGTCATCATGTCGCCAGGCCACCACTTACCATCATATTTTTCCATATCATAATCATGCGACACAGTGTGACGTTTATCGGCAGTTTTATCGTATTGTTTAGTGAAATACCATTCTGTATTATTCTCGTCCTTAGTACCATCAGCATTTGTCTCACCTATCTGCGTGTATACATACACAAAGTGGTAATCGGGATGTGGCGATAAGTCATTATCCCATGTAACATTCTGCCAATTGTTATTTGAATCTTGCTCTTTCGCTTCCCACCAACCGTCACGCCAGTTGTTGTTTGTTTTGCCAAGACTTGAATCTTCATCAAGCATCAGCGAATGCTTATACTCCTCGGTACCGCCACCATTACACCATGCCAAGTCGTTAATGGCTCGCATATATATAATGTAGTTGCCCTTTGGCGGGCGTACCGTTACGCGTATCTCTTGCTCCTTATATATATCTTTATTGGCTGCATCTTTAACTGCATCAATCGACTTTACCGTAAATACGTGCGTGGTTGTTGTTTCTGGGTTGGATGTTGCCGTTATTGTGAACGTACCATCAGCCACATTAGTATTGTCGCACTTGATTCTTATAGTCGACTGAGCATACTTCACTTCATATTCTTTATCCGATAACTTCTTCCAATCCGAACGATCCGAAGGGAATTGAATGCCACCAAGATTGGTTGTAAACTTCACCACCTTAGTCAACTCAGCTGTATTATCTTTATCGTAGAAGATAACAATATCCACTGGGTCCACCTTGAAGTATGGTGTAACGTCGTACGATACATCAAGGTATTTCTTTATGTTGCCAGCCTTTATCCATACTTTGGCAGTACCTTTAAGAGCTTTAGCATCTGTAAAGTCTTTTACCGAGAGTTCTGGATTTATACTGAATGTTACACGATGAGTTGCAATATCGTTAGTTGCGACAATAACGGGTGACTTTCCTGCTGAAATCTTTTCAATCTCCGTATCACATCCAAACGTAATGTTGCTTGCATCGGCATTTGTACCATAGTCGATGATAGCATTTTGCAAGGATGTTACTTCTGCACTTGTCTTCGAAACCCAAAGCGTAGTATGGTTGAGGTCGACATCTATTATTGGCATCTGCCAAGGCTCTACACCTACAACACAGTCGAGGTCGATGTTGCCCAAACTCTTTATGCGTCCTACAATCTCGTAGTATGTGCCGCGTGGGAAAGTTGGAACTTCAGATGTTGAGGACTCGTCATGATGACCAAGGTTGATGTTGTAGCTGTTCTTGATGGCAGAACCTCCTACAGCACCACCTATCTTCAATGCCGACTGCTGCGAAGCCAGTGCCACGTAACGCTCGGGCAGATAATATGTGGCACGGAAGAGCCACTTCTCCTTTGAGCTTGCAGGTGCAGCTACACCCTCACCTGCAACCGTAATGATGTCCTCGTTATTGACATTGGCATTGGCTGTGGTCTCTGTCCACGAAGTATAGTAAGCGCCATTACCCGTATGTGCCGTAGCGTCGTACAATTTCGACTCGATGCCCTTGGCATAGTCGTCGTTTACATCGGGGTTAGTGAGCTTGCCGTCCCACAACAGACTGGTCTGTGGCGAGAGTTGCTTGCCCATAATGTCGGTAATCTGCAATCCGTTAGACCTCAACGCTGCATTCATGTCCGGGTCTTCGGGATTGTATATAAGGTTAAGACACACCTTGACACACGTAAATCGCAGATTAGCTACCACGGTCTGTGGAGTCGTGTCCGTATTCTTTATGGTAATTGTTCCGTCGGTAGTTGTGCCGTCAGCTGCCTTCGTTGCAGGCTCGTATATCATAGGGATATTTTTGGCTACGGGCATACCGGGCTTTGACATCGGCTGATAACTCAGCACCACATCCTTCAAATCGCCTTCAGTTGTTATGCTATTGACATCGAGCACATCCTTCATGTTTGCCACTACGTACACACGATAGGTGCCGGGCTTGATCTTGAGCTGATAAGAAGCAACTTTCTCATTGAGCATATTGCTTGCCTCAGGCGATGGAAGTTCCTGCGAAAGGAATGTTCCGTTGCCCCTAACGGGGAAAGCATAAAGGTGCAGGTCGTTGATCTTGCACTCGTCTACTGAAGCATTATATGTAGGGTTGCTTGGGTCGAGACTGCTCGTAACCTCATCGCCCTCGCGAGTAACTGGCACATAGACACACAGATTGCCCTCGGATGAAGCCGGGGTGTTGTACACATCGGCATCATCAGTACATGCTGCCAGCAACAACAGGGCAGCAAGAGAAAGGAGTATGTCTGCAAGTCGTTTCATCGTTTTTGTTGTAATTAGGTTCAATAATTTAGTTTAAGTTTCGCAAGCGAAAGGAGTTAAGAAGTTAAGGAGTTATCGCGCCCTACGGTCGCTAAGGAGTTCTTGCAAGCAAGCGGCAAAGCCGAGCGAAGCCATTAGTTTTTTTGCTTGATATAGCATTATAAGCATTTGGCTTAACTTCTTAACTCCTTTAACTACTGAATTCTCTGAACTTGCGAAAGTTCAGTTTTATATAATCTACAAGCTGATGCGCTGAATGCGCTTTGCCCAGTCGAGCACACCAACAGAGAGGTTGACGTACTGCCACTCGGTGCCAATCAGGAAGAAGTCGAGTCGGTAGTCGTACTCACGGTCGAGGTATTCCTGTATGCCGTAGTTCTGTGCGGCATAAGCATCACGTCCCTGCTGAAGTATGTCGGGCAGGTTTATCAAGGCGATGGTCTTGCCCGACACCTTATTATATATATGTAGCATGGCGTTGCGGTCGTTCTGCTCTGGCGGGAAATAGACCAGACGCGAGAGCATCAGTCCTGCATGAGCGGTACGTTCCTTAACGTTTCCGGTCTCATCGCGGAACTCAGTAGTCCATGTATGGAAAGGCGTATAGCGAAGCTTGGAGTCGCTTGCCAAAGAGTTGTCATAATTGATATGGCCATTATCGGCTATTACCTCATAGCCGAAATCATCGGCAGAGATTTTGTCAGGTGCGTCAATCTGATGCAGCGAGATAGTAAGCTGCTTGGTGTCGCGCACCAGGGAGATGGTGTCGTGTGTGCCCTTAAGGTCGTACACGGTAGTGAGATGTTGTGATCTGCCAATCCATAGCGTGTCGAGCGGAGCCGAACAGTCAACCTCGTATATATCGCCCGCCTTATTGCGGTCTAACACGGTGTTGAACTTAGTCATGTCTTCGCCTTCGTTAGGGGCATGAATGCGGAACTTGGCACCCGGAGTAGCCAAAGCATCTTCGTAGCGTTTCTGCTTTGCAATGGCGAGGAACTGATATTCGCCAGGCTGCAAGTTGAGATGTACGGCAAAGTCATGGCGGCGGATAGGAGCGTCGGTGTCGGTATTGAAAGCGTCCTGACGGAACAGATACTTGCCGTCCTTATCGTACACCATGACAACAACACCTCCAACATGGTCGTTGAAAAGGTCGGCGCGCTGCGTGTTGTAGTCGTAGCGGAAGTGCAGGTAAGCGCCATTGTCGCATGGCTCAAGGTCGTCGTGCATCAGCGAGCACGAAGCCAGCAATGGTGCAAAGGCGAGGAGTGAGCATATAGATTTAACCAGTCCGTGAAACATAATGTTTGCCGTTATTAATTAAGATGAATTTAGATATTGATGTTTAGATAGCAGCGGAGGCTCGTAGACCTCCGCCGCTTTATGCTTTGTTGATTATTAGAGCTTAATCTGCTGGCTGCGCTTAGCCCAGCTAAGAATCTTAACCTCTACGTTGATGAACTGTTCGTTCTCATCATCAGGAACAGTAGGCTTAACCTCAGGAACGTCAGGATAGCCAAGGCCGCTGATGCTTGTTACAGAAAGGTCGTACCAGTTGTTGCGGAGCACACCGTAGCGACCGAGATACTTGTCATTTTCTGTACCATAAGGTTTACCTGCTTTCCAAGGTGTCAACTCGTTGAAGTGCTTGATGCGGGCGATGTAGTAAGTCACACCGTCAAGATATGTAGCGATACCAGCATCGGCTGACAAACCAAGCTTCTCGTTGATTGTGTTAACTACTTCAGGTTTAACCTTTGATAAAGCAGCTTCGCCAGTGTATGTTATATTCTCTGCCTTAATAAGATGCTGACCAGCCGCACCACTAATATTATTCTCTGTAGCATCAAGCTTTACAACATACTTTTTCTGCTCTGCAGCATCTGTAATGCCCATAGCAGTTACGGCAACGGTATGAATCTGCTTCTCAAGATTAGCTTTGGTCCAGATAGCGGTATTGTTACCAATCTTATAGAAAGTCTTGTCTGTTGCATCTACAAGAGCACTTGGAGTGTAAACAGCCTTGAACACAACACGTGTGGTCTGACCCTGCATCATATTGGCAAGGTCGAATGTGTTCTCAAGACAATACTGAGGATGATTATTACCTGTTTTGCCTTTAATATCATTTTTGCCAATCATAGTGAAAGCATTCTTACATGCTGCCAGATTCTGAAGAGTAGCACCTGAATAGTTAGGATCTACGCCCCAATATACACGCTTGAACGACTTGTTTCCCCCATCAAAGAAACGAGGTGTGCTCCATATAGCAGCAAAACCTGTTGACAAATCACCAAGTTGATGAATTGGGAAAGTTGACTTATTGGTAACGTCAAGCTGCCAATTTTTGATTTCTACCTTATCATCTTTATATGTACCATCAGCAACTGTGTAAACAGCAGTAAAGTCCTGCATTGTTACCTTAGCCAAACCACGCTCTACGTAAACTGTAGTAGCAGCCTTTGCCTGAGCTTCCTCACGTGATGCGCAGACATTTGCAATTGGTACAAGAGTTGTAGGCTGTGACTCTGTATCAATATACTTCGGAGCATTTGCCATAAAGATGCCATCGGTAGAAGCATACTTTTCAGCATTTACCATTAAAGTATTCTTGCTCCATTCTGCATAAGTTTCACCTGTGGTAGGCAATGTTACCTTAGAAGTAGTAGCATCAACATCATTATTGAGAAGAACCAAAGCCTGATAGTCGCCACCAACTTTAACACCTGAGAGCTGAACAGTAGTAATAGCAGCTGTAGTAACACCATCTGTCTTTACTGGAGTCCAAGGGTTCATAGTGCCAAGCTGAGCACTTGTAACATACAGACCGGCTTTATCGAAAATAAGAATAGTACCGTTCTTAACCTCATACTCAGCAGCGGTACCTGGATTAGATAAATCAGGTGAACCTGGCGTGGGATCATCAGCACGAGTACCTGTAGTTGTCGGCAGATTGATTGTGAATGAAGCATAGGCTTCACCAGTCTTGCCAACATTGTCTTTACCATCAGGAGCGAGGTTGTCGTTGCTTGAACAACCCACCAAGGCCGTAGCCATAACAGCCATTCCGAATAGATTCTTAACGTTTACCATAGTTTAAGAGTTAAATTGATTAATGTTTATTTTGTTATTATTTTGAGCGTAAGAGGTATGGGAAGGGTGTGGCAAAAGTCGAAAAAATAAGAATATGGCTATTAGTAGGAGGGTATAGCATCCCTGCTATACCCACTCAATCTACTGAAAA
>ERZ1032078.331-NODE-331-length-18462-cov-7.141740_pt1 | contig 18462 bp, 10 predicted proteins | sample MGYA00517101_ERZ1032078 | MGnify/ENA primary metagenome ERZ1032078 (study PRJEB33719, sample SAMN04261301) | wastewater metagenome | biome: rural village; feature: human; material: feces | host: Homo sapiens | place: El Salvador | collected 2013-01-14 ... | reverse complement strand
ATTACTCCTGTTGTCATCTATATCAAAGATTAAATTGAACATGAAAATGCCTGTGTCCAGATAAGTCTTGCAGTAAGCGTGTCCGCTAATTTAGGAAAGAATAACGACACAATCCAAAATCGGCTTTCATTCCTAATAGACTGTAAATCAGTGATATTACAACACTTCAAAAACATAAAAAAGGGCTTCTTTACATCCCAAACGATTACATTTGGAATGCAAAGAAGCCCTTATTGCGTTGCAACGGAGGTCCTTTTGAAGAGCTAAAGTTGCCCTTCGGGAATGCTAAAGTTGTCCTTTTGAAGAGCAAATGCAAATATTGTACATCAAAACTCCAATACCATTGTCTGGCGCGGGCGTAATTTCACGTTATGACTGATTATGACGTTGCGTCCAGTTGTCACGTCAACAGCATTTTGGGCATCGCCTATTATCTCGGCATAACGCTTCACGTCGAGTTCGGCAGCATTGTTCTTTCCGTTGATAACGGTCATTACGCTCTTGCCTTTATACTGGCGTGCTACGACGTAAATGCCCTTATGTGAGCAGAATTGGGTCTGTGTGCCCTTAGTTATCACCTCGTTGCCCTGACGCCAATGCAGCAGTCGGCTTGTCCAGCAGAACATATCGTTCTGCGCCTTGGTACGTCCTTCTGCCGTGAAGGCATTCTGCTTGTCATCAGCCCAACCACCAGGGAAGTCCTTACGTACGTTGCCGTCAGTAACGCTCTTGGTTCCGTTCATCAGTACCTCAGTACCGTAGTATAGCTGCGGAGTGCGGTTGATGGTCAGCAGCAGCGCCAACGCCTGCTTAAGAGCCAGAGTATCCTTGCCTTCGCCTAAGAATCTGTCGGTGTCGTGGTTCTCTACGAAAGCCATTACGCTCTTTGGGTTAGGATAAAGGTAGTCGTAGCACAGCACATTGTATATGCGGTTCATTCCATTCCACCAATCATCGGTCTCCTCATGCTTAGCCTGATTGATGCGGTCGAAGAAGGCGAAGTCCATGACAGTCTTCAGATAGCTGTTCTTGTCCGACAGTTTACTGTCCTTCTGCCATGCTGCCGTATAGGCAGGTTCGGTCACCCACGTCTCGCCAACGGTGTTGAAGTTGGGATATTCCTGGTCGAGTGTCTTCATCCAGAGTGCCATTCCGTCGCGGTCGGCATACGGATATGTGTCCATACGGATGCCGTCTATACCGACAGTCTCTATCCACCACTCGCTGTTCTGTATAAGATACTTCATGACGTGAGGGTTGCGCTGGTTGAGGTCGGGCATTGTAGGCACGAACCATCCGTCTACTGTCTCACGCAAATCAACCTTGCTTGCATACGGATCGAGCACAGGAGTGAGCTTATAGCTGGTCTGCAGATACTTGTCGTTGACCTTGGCGTTGCCGTCCATAGTGTCCAGTTTCTTCTGATGCTCGGCTGTCTGATATTCGGGCGAGAGCCATTCGGGAGCATTAAACCAGTCCTTCGATGGCATATCGGCTACCCATGGATGGTCGAAACCGCAATGATTGAAAATCATGTCCATCACAACCTTCAGTCCCTTGCTGTGAGCCTCGTCAACAAGACGCTTATACTCGTCGTTGGTTCCGAAGCGTGGGTCTACACGATAGTAGTCGGTAGTGGCATAGCCGTGATAGGTTGAATTCACGCCATTGCTCGGACTGTCGTTCTCAAGAACCGGTGTGAACCACAATGCCGTAACTCCAAGCTCGTTGAAGTAGTCGAGATGCTGGCGTATTCCTTCAAGGTCGCCTCCGTGGCGCAGACTTGGAGCCGAGCGGTCACAGGTCTTGTCGCGCATGTTCTTGAAAGCGTCATTCTTCACATTGCCGTTGGCAAAGCGGTCGGGCATGAGCATATAGAGCACGTCTTCATTGCAGAAGCCTATGCGTTTGTCACCTGCCATAGCGCGGTCTTTCAATTGATACTTCACCTTCTTGGTCTGCTTGCCCTGCTTGAAACTCATTGTCATCTCGCCAGCCTTGGCACCTTCAAGGTTGAGGTAGACTAACAGATAGTTGGGCGAGTCGAGTCGTGCTATAGAATCGATACGCACTCCGGGATAGTTCACCTCTACTTCGGCGTTGCGCACATCTTTGCCGTACACCATAAGTTGCAGCGAGGCATCCTTCATGCCTACATACCAGTTGGTAGGTTCGATGCGGTCGACTGTCACCGCAGCATTCAAGCTCATTGCACTCATAAGCATCATTAATGATACAAGTTTTTTCTTCATAGTATTTATAGAAGTTATAGAAGTTATAGAAGTTTAAGCCGTATGTTCTATTTCTTATAGAGAATCAAAGCCGACTGCTCGTCTGCCAGCACTTCTTTGCCTTCGAACGGCATTCCGATGCCCTGCTCGTTTATCACTCCGTTGCAGCAGGCTACGGTGTATTCGCCTTCGGGTATAGCTATTGTCTTCGCCTCCTTATTGGCATTGAGCACCACGATGATGTCTTTCCACGAGTCGATACCTTCAAGGTTCTTCAATCGGAAAGCCACAAGACAATCATCGGTGGCAATAAACTCCAGATGTTCTCTTACAGCTTCTGCCGTGCCAAGGCGGAATGCCGGATGGTTGCGGCGCAACTTTATCAGATTGCTATAATATTCAAACACCTGCGGATACTGCTTCAGATTGTCCCAGTTGAACTCGTTGATGCTGTCGGGTGACGAAAAACTGTTGTGCACGCCTTTCTTGTCGCGCAGCATTTCCTCGCCTGCCAGCATGAAGGGCACGCCCTGCGATGTGAATACGGCAGTCTGTGCGAGCAAGTCGAGACGTACGAGTTCTGCCTGTCGGTCGGCTTGGCTGCGTGTCATGTCTTTCAATCCGGGCACGCTCGCCTTCAATCTGTCTACCAGACACATGTCATCGTGACAGCTTACATAGCTTATCTGCTGCGTTGGCTCGTTGGTCCACGGCTTCTTGTCGTAGTTGACACGAGTCATGTCCACCTGCTTATGAGCTATGCCACCAACTATTCCGAACTTCAGACTCTCCTCCTCGCCCTTTATTCCGGCAAGGAATGCTCCTTTGGTGTCGTCGGAGAACGGACCACGAAGAGCGTCGCGCATGTCGTCACTGAACGCTCCTATGCCGTTAAGCTTGTAGGTTGAAGCCTTCATGGCAAGCTTCTCCTGCGGATAGGCACACGTTCCTGCACTCCATCCCTCACCATATATATATATTGTGGGGTCGATTGCGTCGACGGCAGCACGTATCTGGTTCATCGTTTCGATGTCGTGAATGCCCATAAGGTCAAATCGGAATCCGTCAATGTGGAATTCGTTAATCCAGTACTTCACGCTTTCAATCATAAACTCGCGCATCAGCGGACGCTCCGATGCCGTCTCGTTGCCACAACCAGAACCGTCCGAATAACGTCCGTCGGCTGTCTTGCGATAGTAATAGTCGGGATAAGTACGCTGGAAGTTGCTTCCTTCGATGTTGAACGTATGATTGTAAACGGCATCAAAGATAACACGGATGCCTGCCTTGTGCAATGCCTGCACCATGGTCTTGAACTCGCGTATGCGCACCTCTGGCTTGTATGGATCTGTCGAGTAGCTGCCTTCGGGCACATTGTAGTTTTTCGGGTCGTAGCCCCAGTTGAACTGTGGGCGGTGCAGTTGTGTCTCGTCTACAGAAGCATAGTCGAAGAGCGGCTGAAAGTGGATGGCGTTGATGCCGAGACTCTTCAGATAGGCTATGGCGCGAGGTTCGGCAAGAGCCGGATACTTGCCCTGATGCTTCATGCCCGAAGTGGGACTGATGGAGAAGTCGCGCATGTGAAGCTCGTAGATAATCTGGTCGGCAGGCGACGCAAGAGCCGGACGGCGGTCGTCAGCCCATCCTTCAGGATTGGTGTCAGCCATATTCAGTATTGCGCCACGGTTGCCGTTGACGCCTACAGCCTTGGCAAACGTGCCAGGACACTCGCCCTTGCCAATGTCGAAGGTGTAGAACATGCCGGCAAGGTTGCCCTTGACTGTGGCTTCCCAACGGTCGTTGCCTATAGCCCGCATCTTTATTGTCTTGACGGGTTTGCCTCCCTGTCCGCTCTTGTACAGGCGGAGCTTGGGGGTAGAAGACGCGTTGAGATGGAATACGGTTTGTGTCTTACCGTATTCCATCTCATTGAATTGCCCTTGAGCATTGGCGCTGATTGCCATCATTGAAGCAATCAGCGCTGAGAATATGTATTTTCTGTTCATGTCAGTAGAATGCCATTCTTTCATTATTTAGCAATAAGCGATACTGCAAAACCGCCACCGCGTGCCTCCTTTATCTTCAGCACATCGCCCTTCTTGACGGTCTTGTGCAGAATCTGATAAGCCTTGGGATTGTGCTCGTAGTCAGCATTCTTGGCGTCCTGATATATGGCGCAGTCGTACTTGCGACCCTTGTCGAGGAAGTCGAGACGCACTACTGCGGTGCGAGCCTCTTCGCCTGTCTTGCCTCCTACAAACCAGTTGTCTGTTCCCTTTGCCTTGCGTGCCACGGTGATGTATTTGGCTGGCTCTGCCTCCAGATACTTCGAGTCATCCCAATCGCAAGCCACGTCGCGTATGAATTGGAATGCGTCGTCATACTTCTCGTAGTGTTCGGGCAGGTCGGCAGCCATCTGCAGCGGACTGTACATGACAAGATAGAGCGAGAGCTGACCGCAAAGTGTGGTGTGGACGAAGCTCTTATTGTTGCTCCATTCGGAGAGACGTGTCTCGAATATACCTGGCGTATAGTCCATCGGACCACCCTGCAGACGGGTGAACGGCAGCATCACGGTGTGGTAAGCTACGTTTCCGCCGAATGCCTCATACTCAGTACCACGTGCACTCTCATTGCCTACAAGGTTAGGCCAGGTGCGGCAGATACCCGTAGGACGTGTTGCCTCGTGTGCATTCACCATGATGTGGTGCTTGGCGGCAGTCTCTACTACGCGCTGGTAGTGATTGTTCATTAGCTGGCTGTAGTGATACTCACCTCGCGGAATGATGTCGCCGACGTATCCTGTCTTAACGGCATCATAGCCATACTTGTTCATCAAGTTGAAAGCATCCTCCATATGGCGCTCGTAATTGAGTGCCGACGAAGATGTCTCGTGGTGCATCATCAGCTTCACGCCCTTAGAGTGGGCATAGTCGTTGAGCATCTTTATGTCGAAGTCGGGATAAGGTGTGACGAAGTCAAAGACATCGAGCTTCTGGTGTCCTGCCCAATCTTCCCATCCTTCGTTCCATCCCTCTACCAGAACTTGCTGCAAACCGTTCTTTGCTGCGAAGTCTATATAGCGCTTCACCTCATCGTTTGTAGCACCATGTGTGCCGTTTGGCTTGCACTTTCTGTAGTCGGTAACGCCGAGACGAACCGACGGCAGGTCGTTGGTATAGCTCCATGACTTGGCACCTACAATCATGTTCCACCACACACCGCAATACTTTGTAGGATGAATCCACGAAGTGTCCTCTATCTTGCAAGGGTCGTTAAGGTTGAGCGTAAGCTTGCACGAGAGCATGTCGCGGGCATCGTCGCTCACCATTACGGTTCGCCAAGGCGTGTTGAACGGTGTCTGTATGAATCCCTTACGGCCTACAGCATCTGGCGTAAGCCACGACTCAAGCACGAGGTTCTTGTCGTCAAGATTGAGGTGCATTGTAGGATAATCCAAGCAGGCGGCTTCGTGTATGTTGATGTACAGGCCGTCGTTGGTCTTCAATTGCAACGATGTCTGCACGCCGGTATCTGAGAATACGGAGGTAGACGAGTTGCTCTTGTAAGCCTCACGGTTCTTGGCTATCACCTCACGTATGCCCGTAAGCGGAGTGATGTTGTACTCATACTCCTGCGTGTCGTAGTCGCCCGGAATCCAGTAGGCAGTATGATTGCCTGCCATAGCAAACTGTGTGTGCTCCTCCTTTATCACGAAATAGTTGAGCGTCTGCTGCTGCGGGAACTCATAGCGAAGTCCCATACCGTAGTCGTAAACACGGAAACGGATGGTAATGTTGCGCTTTGAAGACTTCTGAGTCAGGTTGACCTCCATCTCGTTGTAGTTGTTGCGGATGGTAGAAGTCTCGCCCCATACCGGCTTCCAGGTTTCATCGAAGGCAGATGTCTTGCTGCCTGTCTCTGTGAAACCGTCCATCAGGTCGGTCTCTTCCATTCCCTTTGAGGCGTGCTTGTCCTTAGCCAGCTCCAATCCGAGATGAGATGGCTTACACACTGTCTTGCCCTTGTACGACATTTCGTATGTGGGCTGTCCCTTGTCTGTGAGCGAGAAGGTAAGCGACACATTGCCGTTGGGCGACTTTACGGTCTGGGCTGCTGCCATCATAGGCAACAGCGCAGCCAACATTGTATATTTTTTCAGCATTTATATATGTTTTCAGGTTAATCTTATTTCTGCACGCCTGACTGAAGTTATCTGCCTGACTGACGGATTAGTGTACTTATGTCGCCTATAAACTCAGCGTTGTCCATGAGATCCTCAAGGTTGAGGTGCATGCGATAGCGCCAGTAGTGTTTTGGATTGGCAGGTATGTTGATGCGTTCGGCATCGGCATCAGGCAGACGCAGCTTGTCGTACATGGCAAGCCAGTCCTGAACACTCAATACGCAGAGCATCGACGGCGAGTCGAGATGACGTGCAATGATGTCCTTGGCAAGCCATCCTGGCAGCGGATGTGGGGCTGGTCCCTGACGATATAGCATCGAGTTGTAATAGTCTTGCGTACGTTCGTAGTTCTCATCCCACCACTGTCGCAATGTAGGCATGTCGTGGCTTGATATCGTACATACCGAACGGTAAGGGTTCTGGCTTAGGTGTCCGAAACGTGTAGTTGTTGTCTTGGGCATGCTCTGCAGCTCAAGGCTGAGTATCTTCAGTTCGTTCATCACCCATGGCACACAATCCGGCACCATGCCAAGGTCCTCGGCACACACAAGCATACGAGTTGCCTGTACCAGCTTGGGCAGCTTCTTCATTGCCTCACGATACCAGAACTGGTTGTTGCGACGATAGAAATAGTCGTTGTAGAGGCGGTTGAAGGCTTGCTTGTCGTTGTCGTAGAGCGACTCGTAGATGAAGTCGAGCTGGGCTGAAATGCGCGGATGGAACATGTTGGCATTGTTACGGTCGCGCACAAAGAGCACGTCACTAACAAGCGAATACAATCCATCACGCAGCCAGAGGTCTTCCTGACGGGTTACATCTGCGAAACGTGCCTCTATCTTGCATTGTGTGTCTACTTCGGGTTTCATGCGATAACGCTCGTCGTCGATACGTTCCAGATATTCACGACGCACCTCGTCAGCACGCTCATGGAATATGCGGTCGAGCACCCAATCGGTTATGAACGGCTCCGTGAAGCGCTCTTCCTGGAAGTTCAGTCCATACTGCATTATCTCCTCACGGCTCATTGCCTGCGACGGAGCGAACTGTCCTGTCAGTCCATACACACAGTCAATAGGTATCTCCCATATGCGGAAGAATCCCAATACGTGGTCAATGCGATAGGCATCGAAGAATCGTGACATGTTCTGGAAGCGACGTGTCCACCACTGGCAGCCGTCCTTCAGCATCTCGTCCCAATTGTATGTGGGGAATCCCCAATTCTGTCCATTAACAGAGAAGTCGTCAGGCGGTGCTCCAGCCTGTCCGTTAAGGTTGAAGTATTTGGGTTCCATCCATACGTCGCAACTGTGTCTGTTCACGCCGATGGGTATGTCGCCCTTCAGTATTACGCCCTTCTGCTTGGCATATTCGTGCGCCTCCTTCATCTGCGACGACAGTATGTACTGTACGAAATAGTAGAAAGCCACCTCATGATATGCCTTTGTACGAGAATCAGACAGCATCGCGCGGTCGTCCTCATTCCATGTGTTATGGTCTTGCCATTGTGTAAAATCGGCGGTACCATACTTGTCTTTCAGCCATGTATACTGAGCGTATGGTACGAGCCAATTTTGTGTTTCCTGAAAGAACGCCTTAAACTCTGCGCTCTTCATAATCCTTTTACCTTCTTGAACAAAGACTCGCTTTAAATATTCTGATTTGAATGCGTTCGCTTTTTCGTAATCTATCTGTGACAGAGCGTTTAGTCGTTGGCGCTCTGCTTCCATCTCTGTGCGCGCTTCTTCGTCCTCCAGCTGCGGCAAAGTACGCAAATCGGCATACTGTGGATGTATGGCGAATACGCTGACGCAGCCGTATGGATAAGAATCGGTCCATGTGTGGGTGATGGTGGTGTCGTTAATAGGCAGGAGTTGCAGCACACGCTGTCCGGTCTTTGCCATCAAGTCGATCATCGTCTTAAGGTCGCCGAAGTCGCCTATACCCGCACTCGTCTTGCTACGAAGCGAGAATACCGGCACCAATGTGCCTGCCAACTTTCGGTTCCAAATCTCAAAGAAAGCCTGGTCGAGACTGTACACCACCGTCTGACCGTTCATGATTGGAGACAGAGTGATGGTGCGGTTGCATCCGCACTCCCACATCATCACCAGTCCCGAACCATTCACTACAACTAACTTAAATTCTAAACTATCATCATGCAATAACGATGCATCTATATCAACCGCCCACTCGCAATAGTTATGAAGCGTCATGGGCAGCGCTTTGTCAAGGTTCCACTCGCCCAAAACCTTCTGTGCTCCTACTACAGCCAGTCGTTGACCCTCGCGCAACTGCGGCGCACGCACTACAAGACGCAGAGTCTTGGCGTAGGCAGAGGGCTGCATTGGCTGTGGTTCGAGATGGTTGATACAGTCGGTGAAGGCACTGCTGTAGAGATAAGCATCCTCGGGCATTGCATTCCAACGGTCGTACACTACATAATCGGTAGCTGCACTGCACGTCAGATCGAGCACGTGCTTCACCGTCTGCCATTCGCTACGCTCAACAGAATCGCCCACCGCCACCTTATAATAATATACAAGTGCAGTGTCAGCTTTACTGTATTTCAAGTCGCACCACCATTCTATTCCATCAATGGTGGTCATGCGATAAGCCTTCACTTCATTATTCTCGATAATGTTGAGTGACAACTCTTCACCGAACGCAGTACGGTACTCTATATGAAAATGTATTGTCATTGTGTATTTTGGTTATTGGTTTGTTGGTACAATATTTTATCATTGATTTTCACAATGCGAAATTATTAAAAAATATGGTACACAATAACGCAAAAACCATACATTCTACACATAAAACGATGCAAACGTTTGCATTTTGTCATGCACGTTTCGGGTTTCTAATGGCCGCTACAGCCACGGCTCCGCAAACAAGCAACACACCTGCAACAATCATCATATTGCTCTGATGTGAACCTACAAGATGCAGCAGATAGCCGCCACACACAGCTGCTATAATCTGCGGTACGCATATAGTGCCGTTGAAGAGTCCGAGATAGGCACCCTTATGGCTGTAGCCCTCAAGTGCATTGGTGACGAAAGCAAAAGGCATGGCAAGCATTGCAGCCCAAGCACAGCCTATGAGCCAGAATGGAAGCACGAGCAGATTTTTGTCGTCTATAAACGGTACGAGAGCGAAACCTATGCCACCGATGACAAGACTCAGAGCATAAGCAAACTTCTCGTTCTTGAATTTAGGCAATGCCATAGCCCAAGACACCGAACCGATAGCTTGCCAGAAGAACAGCACGCCAACCCAGTTGCCTGCTTCCTGATAGCCACTTGATGCAACATCGGTGGTGTGCCATACGGTTTCGGCAATAGTGCCATTGGTGTAGGTCCACATATACATAAAGGCAGCCCAGCAGAAGAACTGCACGAGTCCTACTTTCCAGAACATCGTAGGTGCTTTCTTCAATAGTGTTATCCAGCCTGCACTCTTCTCGTTTGCCTCAGGATTGGCCTCATTATATTGAGCATACTCTTCAGGATTCCACTCCTTCACCTTCAACGTGGTGTAGATTACGCAGAGTATGAGTATAGCGGCACCTACATAGAACGAGTAGATAACCGAATCGGGGATTACACCTTTAGGTGCCTCGTTGGCAATACCAAGAAACGTAAATAAGAAGGGGAACACATAGCCGACAAGCGAACCCGAATTGCAGAGGAAAGACTGTATGGAGTAAGCGAGCGACTTCTGCTTCTCGTTGACCATATCGCCCACAAGCATCTTGAACGGCTGCATCGCCATATTGATGCTTGTGTCGAGAAACATCAGCGAAATAAGACCGAATACCATAGCCGTACTCACTGCCATTCCAAACGAGCCTGCATTGGGCAACAGACACATAACAAGCACCGCCACAGTGGCGCCTACAAACAGGAAAGGTATGCGACGGCCGAAACGGCACCATGTCTTGTCGCTAAGCGTGCCTACTATTGGTTGCACCAATATTCCCATCAAAGGAGGCAATATCCAGAAGTAGCTAAGATTGTGGGGATCGGCTCCCAATGTTGCAAAGATACGTGATATGTTGGCGCTTTGCAGAGCGTAAGCTATCTGTACGCCAAAGAATCCGAAACTCAAATTCCAGAGTTTCCAGAACGAAAGATTAGGTTTTTGGATCATTGTTATTTGGTTTTATTTTAGTTTCGCTAACGAAAAGGTGTTAACTTCTGAACTCAACGCGTAGTGTCTCTCACTACAAGGCGGGTGCGAACAACACGCATCACCACCTCATTGCGTGGTAGCGTGCCTTCTACTTGATCTATAAGTACTTTGGCAGCTTCCTCTCCAACCGTCACACCACGCTGTTCTACCGTGGTGAGCATCGGGTCGCAAGCTATTGCACGCTCACCATTTGTGAATCCGCAGATGCTGATATCCAATGGAACACGAAATCCCATGCGCTTGGCTGTATACAGTATGCCTATGGCTGTATCGTCGTTGATGGCAAAGAAGGCATCGGGACGCTCTTCGGCTGGCAACGAGAGTATTTCAGGAGTGATTGCTTCAGCTTGTGCACGGTCATCACACAATCTGAAAAGAGCCTCGTCCACCTTCAGCCCGTGCTTCACAATTGCGTCATGATAGCCGTTGTATCGGTTCTTCGACAACTCCAGATTCATGGGCGAGCCATAAAAGGCTATGCGCTTACACCCGGTTTCTATCAAATGTGATACGGCTGCATAAGCTCCATTATAATCGTCCACCACCACTCGCGACCCATTTACGCCCGTACATATACGGTCGTAAAACACGAGAGGAACTCCATTGTCCATAAGACGGCGGAAATGATCGTATTGTTTGGTATTCTTGGCTTGCGACACAATGATGCCGCACACCTTGTTTTTATAGAAGTCGTCGCAGATAGCGACCTCCTTGTCATATCGCTCGTTGCTCTGCGCCACCATAACACGATAGCCACAGGCACGGGCTTTCTCCTCAATGCCAGACAGCACCGAAGCGAAATAATAATGCACAAACTCAGGAACGATGACTCCTATCACTTTAAGAGGCTGGATGCGGTTATGGCGCAAAGCCTCGCCAATTACGTTTGGATAGAAGTTGTGCTCTTTAGCATAATCCTGGATGCGTTTGCGTTGCACTGAACTGATGCGCGGACTGTCATTGAGTGCACGGCTCACTGTAGCTACGGATATGCCCAATGCACGGGCTATATCCTTCATTGTTATAGGTAAATTTTCTGCCATAGATTTCTGTTACGCTGCAAAATTAACCATAATTTTCGAATGCAGAAGTGCTATTTTGCACAATAATATAAAAACGAAATGCAAACGTTTGCACTGAAAAAAGGATTGTTTTCCAGACAAAAGGGATACAACCAAAACATAAAGACAATAAATTTGCACTCAGAAATACAAACAAATGTAAAAAAAATACATCTTAAACCTCATACGATTACAAATCATTCTACCCTTAGCGAAAGTTCAATTACACTTCACTATTAAGGCAAAATGTTTATGATGAGACAGAATTGATTAAAATAACTAAAAACATGCAAACAATGAAGCAGTTGAAAATCAAATTGCCTCTGAGGACGCTGGCATTGGCTGGTGGTCTTCTCCTTGCAACAAGTTCCTTTGCGCAGAACAATGCCATCAAGGGACATGTTAAAGACGCTTCGGGCGAACCGGTCATGGGCGCTACCATTACCGTTAAGGGTAAAGCAGTTGGAATTACCGACATTGATGGTAACTTCTCTATCGATGCTGCTCCCGGTACTGAACTTACATTCACCTTCTTGGGTATGTCGCCACAGACCGTTAAGGCATCCGGCAACATGACAGTAACAATGTCTAACGATGACAAACAACTTAATGAGGTTGTCGTAATCGGTTATGGTGTTGCAAAGAAGAACGACCTTACCGGTTCGGTTACTGCCCTCAAGCCAGATGAAAAGAACCATGGTATCATCACTTCTGCACAGGACATGATCCAGGGCAAGATTGCCGGTGTAAATGTAAACGCTTCAACTGGCGCTCCTGGCGAAGGTGCACAGATTCGTATTCGTGGTGGTGCTTCTCTTGCCGCAAGCAACGACCCGTTGATTGTTATCGACGGTATGCCGATGGATAACAAAGGCACATTGGGTGTTAACAACCCTCTGTCTCTTGTCAATCCTAACGATATCGAGAGCTTCACAGTATTGAAGGATGCCTCGGCAACCGCTATCTACGGTTCGCGTGGTTCGAATGGTGTTATCATCATTACAACAAAGAAGGGTCGCAGCGGTCAGAAGCCACAGGTTTCTTACAATGGTACACTCTCAGTAAGCACCATCGCCAAGGAGTTGGATGTAATGAACGCAAAAGAATATGTTGACTTCATCAAGAGCTATTACGGCGAAGATTCTTCTGCTTACAAAGGATTGGGCTGGAAGGAATACAACGCAGACGGCACACCTAACTATGCAGCCGGCACATACGACACCGACTGGCAGGACGAAATTTATCGTGCAGGTATAAGCCATGAGCATAATGTAAGCCTCTCAGGTGGCATTAGCAAGCAGTCTTGGTCAATGCCTTATCGCATAAGCGTAGGCTACACAAGTCAGGACGGTATCTTGAAGGGTTCAGGATACGAGCGCGTTACAGCAGGCATCAACCTAAATCCTTCTTTGCTCAACAAGCATCTCAACCTGAATATCAATGGTAAGTACTCTTACTCAAAGACAAATCCAGGCGGACAATCTGCAGTTGGCGCAGCTATCACAATGGATCCTACTCGTCCAGTGAAGAGCAGTGACGACAGATTCAAGAACTGGGGCGGCTATTGGCAGTGGACAAAGTCTGTAACAGAATATGACCCGACCTTCCCATACGACCGCAGTTCAGAAGCTCCTTCTAACCCAGTTGAGTTGGTTGACCACTACAATTTCCATAAGAGTGCCAACATTCTTTTGGGTAACGTAGAGGCAGACTATAAGATTCATGGTTTTGAAGACCTTCATCTGCACGTCAACTTAGCCGGTGAATACACTGATGGTGGCGAGTACGACCACAAGAACCCGCAATCTACCTACGGATTCTACTATGGTGGTGACAGCGAAGAAAAACAAAAAAAGTATAACGTCTTGGCAACAGCCTATGCTCAGTACACCAAAGACTTCAACAAGGCGAACCACTTCGACATCATGGCTGGTTACGAGTATAGCCACATGAAATATTGGGGAAACAAATGGAGCAGATCAATGTATCCTTCTACCAACGAAGGTAAGAATGACAAGGGTGAAGCTCTTGCAGGAACAGTTAGGCCTTACGACACAAGCAGATATAAGGGTCAGATTTATCTCGTGAGCTGGTATGGTCGTGCCAACTATTCATTATTGGATCGTTATCTACTTACATTTACTGCCCGTTATGACGGTTCAAGCCGTTTTTCTGACGGACACCGTTGGGGCTTCTTCCCATCAGCAGCCTTTGCATGGCGTGTTAAAGAAGAAAGTTTCTTGAAGGACGTTAATGCTATCAGCGACTTTAAGCTTCGTCTTGGTTGGGGTAAGACTGGTCAGCAAGACACCGGTAAAGAATACTACACACCAGTCTATTCAATAAGTACAAGTATGCGCCACCTTTATCCCATCGGTGGTAGCAACAATAATAAGGGTTTACTCTATCGTCCATTGGCATACAATGACGACCTGACATGGGAGACCACTACAACATGGAACATTGGTCTTGACTATGGTATGTTCGATCAAAGACTTACCGTCAACCTTGATGCTTATCTTCGCAAGACAACTGACCTTCTGAGCGAAACTACTATCCCAGCTGGACAGAACTTCGACAGAAGACTTTGGAAGAATGCAGGTACATTGGAAAACAAGGGTATTGAAGTAGCTGTAACCGGTCGTCCTATCCAGACAAAGGACTGGTTTGTAGAACTTAGCGTCAACGCAGCCTACAACAAGAACAAGATTACTGAACTTGCAGGCGGTCGTGATATGATTGAAGCAAATATGGTAGTTGGTAAAGACAGCAAAATAACCTATCATAAGGTAGGACAGCCAGCCAACTCTTTCTTGGTTTTCCAGCAGGTATATGACGAGAAGGGACGTCCAATCATGGGATGCTACGTAGACCGTGATGGTAATGGTGAGATTGATGAGAACGACAGATACTTCTATAAGAGCATCGTAGCTCCTTGGACTGGCGGTTTCAGTTTTAAGGTTTCATACAAGAACTGGGATTTGGGAAGCAACTTCCGTGCAAGTTTCGGCAACTACATCTACAATGGATACGCACAAAGCAAGGCTAACACTAAAGTACTTTGCAATCCGAGCGGATACTATGAGAACTGCACTAAGGAACTTACAACCTTAGGATGGACTTCATACAACTATCCTCGTTCAGATTACTTTGTACAGAATGCCAGCTTCTTGAAGTGCGACAATATCACATTGGGCTACAACTTCAACAATGTATTGAAGATGGGTAAATACCATGGTATCTCAGGTCGTATCTACGCCTCATGCTCTAACGTGTTTACTATCACAAAGTACAAAGGTCTTGAACCGGAACAGACTTCAGGCATGGACAACAATGTCTATCCACGTTGCCGCACATTCCTGCTCGGTCTCAACCTCAACTTCTAACCACTAAAAACAGATTTCAATATGAAACTAAATAAATTCAAAACCATTGCCCCGGCTGCAGCTCTTCTGCTTTCAGCAAGCTTGAGCTCTTGTATGGCAGATTTGGACAAAGGAAACATTGACCCTAATGTAGCCCATGAAGCCGACCTTACCGGATTGTACAGCAAGTGCTATGCTGGTCTTATCATGGAAGGTAATGACGGAAGTCCCGATTTCACTATAGACGACGGTGGTAAGTCAACGTTGATACGTAACTTGTATTACTTCAACGAATTGCCTACCGACGAATCTATTTGCTGGTGGTCAGATGGAGGTCTTGCAGATATCAGTTACAACCAGTACAATGCAGGTACCGAAACCCTGAACTACTTCTACTATCGTATAATGACCAACATTGCATACGAGAATGCGTACTTGAACCTTGACGCTGCCAAGGAGGACAAGACCAGATATGCAGAGGTTCGTGTAATTCGCGCTTTCCACTATTTATTGCTGCTTGATTTATGGGGCGACCCCGCATTCACATTGGAAGCTTCGTCTCAAGAACCTCTTCAGGCTCATGCATACAATGAGAAGTTTGAGCAAGGCAAGGTATATACACGTGCAGAACTTCTGCAGATGGGCCGTGAGTTCCTGTTCAAATGGGTAGAGAAAGAATTGCTCGAAGCTGAACCTGACTTGCTGGCAGCAAAGCCTGAGACCGACAACGATCCCGACTATGGACGCGTAGACAAAGGTGCATGCTGGTTGCTCTTAAGCCGTCTGTATCTCAATGCAGGTACATATCTTAACAATGACGGTCAGGACAATCCTTACTGGAAACAGGCTCTCACTTACGCAGAGCAGACAATCGCCAAGTATCCGCTCTTCGATGACAGCAAGATGACGGATGAAGCAAGAGCCAGAGGCTATCAGCCATACGACCTTCTCTTTATGGGCGACAACGGATCGAACGGTGCAAGCTGCGAGGCTATTCTCCCATTGCTGCAGGACGGCAAAACAACACAAGGATGGGGTGGCTCTGTATTCTACATCGCTACAAGCATAGATTCAGAGACCAGAACCGTTACAGGCCAAACATTTGGCACTACCTATACCGACTGGTCGGGTATGCGTGTACGTCCGGCTTTCTTGGCTAAGTTCACTCCCAATCCCAAGAACTTCCAAGGCAAAACAGCTGCTGAGATCCGTGCCATGAATATTGATGACCGTGCATTGTTCTGGGGTGCAAAATCTAAGACAGATGACAAGCACACATTGGATTTGGGCAATAACGATGCGTTCAGCAGTGGTATCTGTGTTGTTAAATGGAACAACAACTACTCCAATGGAGGAACTCCTCACGACAATGCCTTTGCAGATACCGACTTCTTCCTCTTCCGTGTAGCTGAGGCTTATCTCAATGCTGCCGAGGCAGAGATGCACCTAAACGGAGAGGGTTCGACTAAGGCTAATGAGTGGATTAACAAACTTCGCGAGCGTGCCCATGCCGACCAATATGCATCATATACTCTTAACGACGTGCTCGATGAGCGTGCCCGCGAGTTATATTGCGAAGGTTTCCGTCGTACCGACTTGATACGTTACAATCAGTATGGTGGCAACAAGGCCACATATACTTGGGAATACAAGGGCGGAAGCAAGAAGGGCACCACTTTCGACAAAGCAAAGAATCTGTATCCTCTTCCATCTTCAGAACTTCTTGCCAACAGAAATCTTACCCAAATTGACGGATATAACGAGTAAAAACAATTAAAGTATAATAGAAGTATAAAAATAAACGCAATATGAAGAATAAATATATGATGGGTGCTCTGCTTTTCGGCATCATCAGCTTATTCGCATCATGTTCGGATGACAACGACTCTAATCCTACGCTGATTCAGCCTACAGAGTTCAAATTGAATACTCCTGAATATGCCAACGGACTTATTGAATTGGAGAAATCCAAGGAACTGAACCTTACATGGTCACAGCCTAAGTACACAGCCGACAATGCTCCTCTCCAGGTAACATACGAGATTCAGGTCTCTCCTAAAAACTCGTTCAACGTTTCTACCGACGAAGCTGCGGCAGACGAGAGTGGTGAAAAGGTTGCCGACTATGACATTCTCAGCCCTACTACAACGTATTGTGACGTCAATATCGCGGCTGAAGATATAAACAAGAGTCTGTTGCGTGTCCTTAAATTCAAGGAAGACGAAGTTCCCGAGACACAAAGTGTAAGCGTACGTGTCAATGCTTATATAGTGGAAGATACAAAACGTCTCAACCCTATTGTGTCAAACACAATCACCCTCAACGTAAAGCCTTATTATGTTGATCTGAAGGATGCCGATCCTGTAATGTGGTATCTTGTAGGCAATATGTTCGGTGGCAAGTGGGCAGGCAAGAAGTTAGTTGGCGAAGATAATCTGCCAATGTTCTTGAAGCCTAAATACCGTTACGACAAGAAGACCGGAGTGGGTGAAATTGAATATACCAACTACTTCATCACAGGCGACTACAACGACAAGGCTGAATGCGCTGACGCTGGTTTCAAGATTCTGCGCTCAGACTACGACTGGTCATACAGTATGAATGCCATACTCAAAAACTCAATGAGCACTAAAAAAGGTACAATAGAATATCGTGATAATAAAGCCGATGGTGGACATATCGTTGCTCCTGCAGCCGGTTACTACACAATTACATTGAACACCGCTGACAATACAGCCACTATGGAGCAGTACACTGGCACAGTAACAGACTATGGTACTATCCAGATTTCTGGTTCATTCAACGGTTGGACAGACACTCCAATGCTTCCTTACAACACTGAGGGCGTTGAAAACCACGCTTGGTACTATGTTATGGATGTTCCTGCTGGTGATCCAGTACACTTCAAGTTCAAGATTGCTGATGGCAACGCTTGGGGTAAAGCATGGGGATACGGCTCAATAGCTGGTGCAGTCAACATGTACGGCAAATGCGGAACTGGTGGCGATGCTGACCTTGGTTTGACTGAAGGCAAGTATTGCATCTCATTCAACGACATCACAGGTTCGTTCAGCATCGTTAAATTGTAAATCACTTTAAGCAAAGACAATTATGATTAAGAAAATATTATTGGGAATGACCCTGCTGATGGCTATGGTGTCATGTACCGAGGACTATACCGACTGGAGCAAACCCCAAGTCAACGCTGAGCCGAAAGCTGTAGAATTCGGTAACGGTAGTGTTACTCCAGTAGATGTCATCAACTTGGCTAATGTAACGGAAGAGAAGGTTCAAGTGGCGAGCATTGTTGCTCCCACTTCTTCCGACGCCGGTTACACACCAACCATCAAGATCAATCTGGGCAACAAGACCTACGACATTGACAATGACGGCAAGATGGCAACAGCCGATTTGGCATCATACATCTC
>ERZ1032078.330-NODE-330-length-18501-cov-14.119863_pt1 | contig 18501 bp, 7 predicted proteins | sample MGYA00517101_ERZ1032078 | MGnify/ENA primary metagenome ERZ1032078 (study PRJEB33719, sample SAMN04261301) | wastewater metagenome | biome: rural village; feature: human; material: feces | host: Homo sapiens | place: El Salvador | collected 2013-01-14 ... | reverse complement strand
CAATGCCGACGCGGGGACGCGTCGCCCCCAGGTGAGATTGCGTTGCCCCCAGGTGAGGACGCGTAACCCCTAAGTGATACACACAAAAAAAATTTTTCATGAACTTGAAATCCCTCTACTACATATTGTCCACATTGCTGCTCATGGTCTGTACCATGGGCTTTTGGTCGTGTAGCAAGGATAGTGTGGAAGAGGTGGACAATGTGGCTAAGAACGTGTGCTTTAAAGTGGAAGTGCGCACAGGTGGCTATGGGGCAGGAACTCGTGCGGCTGGACCGTCTAAAGATGATGGTACGCTGGCTGACGATGAGAACGAAAAAGCGGTCTATAACGCTACGCTCTTTATCTACCAAAATGATAAAGGCATAAATGGAGCAGCCGACACTCCTATATTATATAGTGTCTACCTACCCAACTTCTCAAAGGACACAGAACACTCTTCTGCCTACGGAGGCGTGTACACTTCGTCCGTGGTTGATACGCGCTACTCCATTCCCGCAGGCGACTACCATGTGATTATCGTTTGTAACATGGGACGCCTCACGGCCAACACCTTGGGCGACGTGCAACAGATGACGACCGCCAATGCCACCTTCGGCACGCTACAACAGCCCGAAACTTGCTCAACCTTTGCCATGTCGTCCTCCGACGACAAGTCAATCCATATCGAGGGCCGCTCCAACATGGCTAATGTAAAGGACGGCGTATTGGTCGAGATGAAAGCCGACGTGCAACGCTTGGCCGCACGCATCGACTTCTCAGCAGGTGGAAAGGGAAAATGGGTCAGCGAGGTGGTCAACACGGCAGGAGGTGATCAGAAGCTTGAAGGCTACAAATATACCATTGGTACAGAACCGAAGGCCGACTACTTCTACTTGACGGGGGTGACGCCTATCAATCTACTCAACAGTGAGGAGTACGTATTGAAGCGCGTTACCGAAGACAAGACGTTTAATACCATTCAATACTTAGGGAAGGAGTTGCTCAGCTCTGACGGCAACGCAGCGAACTATGTAGTCGACCCTTACATTCTTCAAAAAAGCCCTTCAAGCAATGCTTTAGGGCTAAGCTACACCAATAGATATGAAGAAATGAAGTCCAGCTTTGCAGCCTGCAACAGTGGGTTGAACAAGATAACGCAGATAACCAACGGCGCCACAAACTGTTACACCGATGCTACGGACGGCTTGACGTATAAGAGACTCGTCTATGCGAAAGAGAACACCATTACCATAGGTGCTAACAAAGAGGCTTACGTTACGGGCTTGCTCTTTACGGGCTATTACAAGAAGGCTGGCGAAGCTGCTGTACAGAAGACATACGAATACTTCATTCGCCATACTGACCCATACAACTCTAACTCTGATGCCTTGGCCATGAAATATGGCATCGTGCGCAACCACGTTTACCAAGTACGCATCAATAGCGTAAGTTCTATGGGCTTAATCCTCATTCAAGTGCGCGACTGGATTCCTATCGTGGCACCTGATATTGACTTATGATTAATGTGCAAATGTGAGAATGTGCAAATGCGTAGGAAATGTGCAAATGTGAGAATGTGCAAATGTGCAAATGAATGAATGCTTTAAAAGATCATTTACACATTAGCCAATCGCAGCAATAAAAGGCGTCCATTTGCACATTTGCACATTCTCACATTTGCACATTAACTCAGCATTTGCACATCTCCTACGCATTTGCACATTAAAAAAACCTTCCTCTTTTATGAAACTCTTATACCTTCTTATTCCCCTACTACTCTTCTCCGCCTGTTCTAACGAAATAGGCGACGACATAAAGCGTGGGCGATCCACGGTGCGCATTGAGTTGCAACAAAACGACCCGACGGCTGTGGGGCAAAACAAAACGCGAGCCTCGTTCGGTGGTAGCTATCACGACGCGGGCGATGACATTCATAATGCTTACGTCGTGATGTACAACATCAAGGCGGGAAAGGTGGAACGTATCATCAACGTACCTACCGACGCTGGCGAAACGGAATACAAGAGCAAGCAGGTAACGACGATCACGACAGAAAACGGTGAATACTTGTTCTATAACTTTGCCAACCGCACTGACTTCGATACTGATCCTGCCACCCCTGATGCTGCTACGCACGAGGTGACATCACTCAGCCTTGACGGCCTTACCTTTACCGTTGGCTATCCGTTACCTGAAGGGTTAAATCCGTCACCTGAAAAGTTAGATCCGAAAGTGACCACTTGCGACTATAACAACTACAAGATACTCAAAGAGGGCATTCCGATGAGCGATAAAAATCATTTCACCATTGACAAGGACCAAACTATTACGCTCATGCTCTATCGTATGTTGGCCAAGATGCAGTTTGCCTTTAACAATCGTTCGGCATCAGCCTTTCGCATTCGCGGCTTGAAAGTGGGTAGCATTACCAAGGACAATACTCAGATTTACTTGCTTCCCCCTAAGAACCAAAACAACTTGATCAAGACTGACTTCACGGGATTGCAACACGCCACCACTGACGTTGACGTATTTACAGCCACAGCCGACAAACCTCCTGTAATCATCAACTCTGGCGAATCAGACAATACTTCCTTTAACAATCTCTATATCAACGAGAGCGAGGCCAGCACCAACGGACAGTCCTTTCCCCTCACCATTACCATGGACCGCTCTACCGACAAAGGCCAAACTTGGGAGGAAGACATACGCCATGCGCTCATTCAGCTCACGAGCATTCCACGCAACAACGTGGCCATTGTCAACGTCAACCTAACGGACTTTGTCCTGAAGCTCGAAGCCAGTGCCTACGCGCCCATTGGCGGCTATCCCGCTTACGTGGTCAAACAGAATGACGACTTCTACGCTTACTTCTCAGGCAGTGGCGACTTTGAACTCCGCCCCACACTCTATGAATATGTCAACCGCGAGCACCCTGAGCGTTACATCAACCTCAACGACAAAAGTCGCGTGAAGGATTATTCGCTCACAGTGCTCGACCCGCAAGGAATCTTTAGCAGTCAGCCTGCATTTGATACCACAACGGGTGAAATCCTCGGCACCCTTGCTGAAGGCCAAAAAGGCACCGCTACCGTGCGCCTCAACCTTCAACTCGTCACTGGTAGCGTTACACAGAATTATACGCGTACAATTTATATTGTTAGTAATTAGTTTTTTAGTTGACAAGTTCTTTTTAGTTGACAAGTTGACAAGTTAACGAGTTGACTAGTTAACGAGCAGGTTACCTTTAAAAATACCTACTCACTAACTCATCAATTGAAACTAACTTACTTGTCAACTCGTTAACTTGTCAACTCGTTAACTTGTCAACTCGTTAACTTGTTAACTCGTAAACAAAAGAAACCCCGTTAACTAAGAAGCAAAAACCTTGTAGACATGAAACGTTTGTTTACACTCCTTCTCTTGATCCTTTCATTGGGAATGCAGCCTATCTGGGCAGCAGATGACCCAACATACACTTACATCCAATTCTCGGGCAACGGACGCACCGTTCTGCTCGACACCGATGGGGCACTCTCGGTAGTAAACGCTACCGAGAATGCCCCTTCTGGCTCTGGCTATCAATGGACACTTGAAGTTGCACCCACCACCACGACCTCAGAAGTCGTACTCAAAAGCAAAGCAGGACACTATGTGGTGTACAACACGGCGGATAAATCCTTCACAACGACTACCGATGCCACCGCAGCCACTGCCTTTACGAAAAGTACTAACACGTATTACAGTGCCACGGCTGGTAGCACCCGTTACGACCTCAGCATTAGCAGTCTAACGGGGAAAAACGCTTTGGCCGTGAAGAATGGACAACTCACCCTCGCCGTGACTAATTCACGTTACAGCACGGTGCGTTTGGCCACGACTATTGGTGGCCCGAACGTTAACCCCATGGTTAGCACTGAGGGGAATGAACATTGGTATTACATGGAGCTGATTAGCAACGGCTCAGAATGCATAAAGGATGCCACCGATGGTAGCAAATTGCAAAAGACCAATACCCCTCAACTCAAATATCTGAGTGCTTACATGTGGAGCGTGTATGAGGCCAATGAGCAAGGCGATGTATACTTTAAGAGCAAGGCAGGACATTACATATATCAAGATGGTGATAAACAGTACGTAACCAGCGCAGAGAGCAACCGCAACAATCGTGGTCGTTACCAAATATGCGATGTGGCAGATCAAAACAACTATGCGGGCACTTACATTCTATATAACTCGACTACTGACAAATATGTTATGCCCTACCAAAGTGGCAACCCCGATGTGGGCATAGGTTCTAATGTGAGTACATACGAGCGCATGCGCTTTATCGAGACCGACACGCGCTTGCTCACCCAACCCCACGTCATTCAATTCACAGCACAAGGAGCACAGGCGCTTTACGATAGCAATACGAAAAACAACGTAACCGTCAAGACACCTGCTGATGACGACAATGCTGACGGCTACACTTGGCAATTCGAAGCCATTGCGGGCCAAACCGATGCCTATGCTTTGAAGAGCAAATTGGGGCACTATCTAAAATATACTGACAACGCGTTCAGTACTACGAGCAATGCTGACGAGGCCGTTGCCCTCTTCCCCCTTGGCAACGACTACGATCCTTACCATACGCGCATTTCCCTCACCCTGGCCAATGATGCTACCAAGGCAATTGGCTATAAAGACAGTGTCCTCTATCTGAGCGATGCTGCTGCCTCGCTCTATACCGTTACGCGCATGGTAGAAAGTACAGCGCAGGTCGTTGGTACGGCATTGCCCAAGTTTTCTACCATCAACGATACCTATTATTATAAACTCCAGTTTAAGGCCAACCACGCCGGCGACGACCGCCTCACCCTCACCGCCAATGGCTATGACACACCGACAGTCAACACCGAGGCGAACCCTGCTAACATGAATCAGAACTGGATACTGAGAACCGCAGTTAACCCTAAAGCCAAAGAGGGCGACTTCTACTTGGTCAACCAAATGGGCGAATTCTTGTGTTACGATGGGTCGAAATTTGTCATTCGTTCACAATATGACGAAAATACTACCACCGTCTACCGCTTTATGCAAAACGACACGCAACCCACGTATTGGATGATTGACATGCCGCTCAACACAGGCACCACCCACACCATGGGTTTGCGCAACACGGACGTTTATAAGCTCAAAGAGTGTGAAGTCGTTTCGGACTACAACTACCTTTCGTTCAAACCCTCTACCTATGTAAGCGAATACAATTACTTAGAGTTTACGGGTAACGGCCGCACCGCACTCTTCGAGAAGGACGGCGCGCTCATAGCCGTAGCTACCACCGAGACGCAGCCCATAGGCGATGGTTACCAGTGGACGAGCGAGACTGCAGAACAAAATGGCATTATCGTGGGCATAGTCATCAAGAGCAAAGCTGGCCACTACGTTAAGTACGATACGACGACCAAGACCTTCAGCAGCGTTGCCAACAAGACCGATGCCTCTATCTTTGTACGCAACGAGAACACCTACTACACAACCTCCGCTGGTGCTACGCGCTATAACTATACGCTCTATGGCAACACTGACCCATACAACACACTCGGTGTGAAGAATGGTCAGCTACAATTGGTACGCCCCAACTCGCGCTATGCTGTGGTGCGCCGCACCACCTCATTGCGCGGTGCTTTGTTCTGCCCCATGGTGAGCACTGACGACAAGCCGTATTACTATCACATCGACCTCCGCACCAATGGCGACGAGCTGCTTCAAGATGCCAACGACGGTGAAGTGTTGCAAAAGACTACTGAGACCCTTCTGCCCTTAAAGGACCTGCGTTGGAGCATTTACGAAGCCAACGACTTGGGCGACGTTTATATCAAAAGTTTCAGGGGACACTATATCTACTGCGATGGCACCAACCAACGCGTCACCGCCGACACATCTGTGCGCGATACTAAAGGCCGCTACAAGCTCTGCGATATTGCCGACAACACTGACCCTCGCAGTGACGGCCATTGGCTTATTTACAACTACAATAGCAATAATATAATGGCAGCCTACGGTGTCAACGATAACAGAGTGGGTACAAGTGGTATTCAATACATGCTGATCGCCAATCGCGTCCGTTTTACCAACCTTGGCGACACTATCTATCGCTACCTTTTATTCCCCGCTATGGGCATGAAGCCCCTAGTTATGGGATATAACAATAAGGGACTACAACTACACGCCCATACCATTAATAGCCAAGATGACCAACCCGGCCTCTATCAATGGCGCATTGACGGACTCAACATTGGCAATAAGGCGGGCTATTTCATCGCTTATAACGATAAAGACAAAACTTTCGGCGTAACGACCAACAAAGAAGAGGCTTATCAGTTTGAGTTTAGCCGCAACACTTACGAGAACAACAACCTCATGCGCGACAATCTGCTCAGCACCGATGAGCAGCATGCCCTTTGCATCGACGAGGACGGCACCCTCTATTGGGGACAACCCAACACGCGCTACAGTGTGGCCCACTTCCGTTCCTTTCCCCTCGCCCCGAAGTTGCCCGTTAGTTCGGCTAATGGCGTGCATTACCAACTCTACTACTTACAGACGCAAAGCGGCAGTCACTATAACTATACGCTCAATGCTGACAACACGCAGCTTTCGTTGCAACCTGCAGCCACCGACGACTTGCGCCAACTCTGGGTGTTTGTGAACGACGGCCTTGGCAAAGGCGACTACTATCTGCAGAGCGCCTATAACCGTGCTTTCTTAAAATACGATGCCACGGCCGAGGCTGGTCAGCAATTCGCTGCTACGACCAACATTGCCGAAGCTACTCATGTGCGCTTGGTCGAGAGCAACACACAACCCAACTATTGGCAATTGCAACTCGTAGAAGCTGGCGAAGGAAGCAATATCATTACGCACAATTACACCAATACTACAGGGGCCTTTGCCCTCACCACACCTAACAACGACAATAACTTTGTCAACCTCATTGCAGCTGACATTACACCCGAATTTTACGATGAAGAAGGAGGTACTTATCGCAACCTCCAGTTGAAAGAATTAGACACGCCCTTACAGCTCGTGGCGCAAGAGGACGGCAGCGTAACGACCGAAGCCGATAGCAGCACCAATACCGACCACAATAGTTGGAAGAACGTAGGCTCTCGCGAAGACTTTGTCCTACGCAATGCCAATGGCAAATACCTCACTACCAATAGCGAAGGCGCTGTCATCCTTACCGACAATGAGACTGAGGCTACCCACTTCTTCCTTTGGTTCAACCACTCCACAGCCGATGGTTACCTCACTTGGATGTTTGGTCAACTGCCTGCCGACGGACAAGTACCCACCGTGCCCAACCGCTGCTTGGGCTACGATGAGGCTACCAAGAGCGTGAAGTTGCTGCCTTTCAGCACTTATATCACCGACAAGAAGCATACGCTCTGCTTTACTTTCTCTGCCCCCACAAGTCCGGCCTTAACTACCGATGGATTGACGGGCAAGAACTTCTACTACTTTGTTCACTTCGACAAGTTGGACGACAAGTCTCACAAGTTTTACATGAGCGACGGCTACGGCACCAGTATCGATGCTATTGTAGAAGAAGGCCAACGCAAAGTCAACGACCAAATGTGGGCCTTCGTGGGCCCGAGCAAGGAGGACTTCGTGGTGATGAGTAAAGATAAGTATTACCTCTACTTCAATCCGACGAAAAAGACCTTCGACGTGACGCACGACCTTTCACTGGCGGCTCACTTCAGTGCCACTTATCGTGCCAACGTTGATCGTTATACCTTCACACTCGTTGGCGGAACAGGCACAGAGGGCTACACTGGTTGGCTACTCGTCAAAAGCGGCAACAACCCCAACCTTGCACTCGACACCGAAGCGAACATGACGGGCAATGCGGCCAACCGCTACTACTTGCGCTTTGAAGAGATTGTCCAACCAGAGGACTACTCTAACTACGAGATCCGTCCCAAGCGCTCTTGGTTTGTCAAGTTGGCACACGAGGCACAGACGTCCCCCATGACAGGTTTCATTCAGCGCGATGAAGAGGGCTGGACGATCAATCCCTACACCAAGCGCCCGATGCAAAAGACGAGTACGTACACCATTACGCACTACCTCAAGTGTCAATCTACACACGACCTTTACGTACCGACGTGTATGGTTGGTTCGGCCTCAACGCGTTCACGTGCCTACCAGCGTTGGTATAATTATAAGACGGACGAAGCCGTAAGTGACTCCGTACTCTACCTTGGCATCAATAGTAGCCGTAAGTATAGCAACGGACTCGTTGTGGGCGACCGCCTCAACTTCAATGGAGGCTACGGCAGCTTCGTTGACCACTACGTGACGTTCCAAATGCCAGAGAACGTACCCGATGATTGGGAATACATCTTGGGAGCTGACCTAACGACCTATACCGACTTTGTCGACTACTTTGGCGACAATGGCAATCCACTCTATACGGGCGAGGTGACCAACGACATAGTCGTGCCTACCGACCAAGACTTAATCGAACCGACCGTGACGGGCCGCAACATATTTGTCATTCGTAATGCACGCGCCATTGCCAACAAACTGCTCAACTATCGCGAAGGAAGCGAACATTGGTTGGAAGAGAAGACAATTACCTTCCCACGCAAGAAGGTGACGCTCAACCTCTCTACCGTCAACCTCGACATGCAAAAGGCCGACTACTGGTTCTACAAGGCGGGTACGGCAGCTGAGGAAAACCTTCAAAATGCGGTGAGCTATGGCGGAAGGATGGAAATTGAAATAGACGACCAAGGCACGGGTATCAAGAGCGAAGGCTTCCAGGCCAATGGTTTGTCACCAGCTACTCAGCGTGCCATTGGTTTCAAATATCATGGCGACCCCGATGGCTTTGGCACAGGGGAAGCCAATGCTGACCAATGCACGCTCAAGGTATATGGCTGTACCAGCGACGGCATACGTTACCAGATAGCGAAGTTTACCCTCAAATTTGAGGACGATTTCGAACCCATTCTCTACACCGAGGTGATTGGTAAGAATGCTGACGGTTCGTTTAAGTCCGACCGTTCCCCCGAAGCACTACAAGCCTTGACGGGAGATCCCGTGGCCACCATTACCTTCGACCCCGACCTGTACGACACCTTCCTCACGCCACCTGTGGGCACCAACACGTCCCTTTCTGACTGGGGGCAAGGTGACGGAGCAAATACTACTTATGGCCGCTGCTACCGCTATCCATTCAACTACGACAACACTTCATACTGCTTTGCCCCAGTGAATAACATCTCCGACCAATGTACGTGGGGTAACTACACAATTTCGAAGGAATTCAACAGTTACGATAACCGTGGTCACTTCTATCCTATTAAGAAGTTCTACAAAGACTTCTATGGCCCAAATGCCTACGATGACACTAACGCAGCCTTTCTCTACATCGATGCTTCCGACCTTCCTGGTCAGGTAGCTTCAATCGACTTTTCAGGTCAGGCCTGTACGGGTTCGCGCCTTTACGTGTCGGCTTGGATGAGTAGTCCCGACCGCAACCAGGAGTCGCCCGCCAACGTAGTGTTCCGCGTAGAAGGCATTACCGAGAGTGGCGATGTCAACACGCTCTATAGTTACTGCCCCGGTGCTATCTTAGGTCAAGCACGTGATCGCACATACAAAACGATTAATAACAACATCGATAACAATGGCATCGGTCTGTGGCAACAAGTGTTCTTCAGCTTTATCAACAAGAGTACTATCCCCTACACACGATATCGCTTGACGATTGACAATGCTTGTACCAACACGCGCGGTGGCGACATCTTGATTGACGATATTGAAGTATTCTCACTCAAGCCTTCTGTGCAGTTAGAGCGCAGCACGCCTGTTTGTAGTCAACAGATTACATTGGCTAAGATGACGGCCGACTTTGATGTGATTTTGCAACAATTGGACTTGACCGAGAATGAGGACTTGGACGGAGGCAACCCCAATATGTGGTACTGCCTACTCGACAAGGCCCTCTACGACAAAGAGTTGACGGCTAAAGCTATCGACCCCTCTAACTACACTCCTTCTACCACCGACGTAAGGCGCGCCTTTACAACGGCCTTAGTGGGCGACCCTGCGGTGACAACAGGTCCGGAACGTGCTTTCCGCTACATTGAGTTCACCACCCACTTTAATAACGATGCCTTACTGCCGCCCTACGACTATGCCAAGGCACTGCATGGCATGAATGCGCAACGCTTTAAGGAAACCTCTGGTGCGGGTGATCGCCACTTTATCATTAGCGATAAGTTTAAGGGGGCAAATCTTCAGCCGAGACACGAATATTACATTCTGTTTAAGCCGCGCTTCTCGTCCGACCCTATTACGATTAACAATGCAGTCAATGCCTTCGAACTGGGTACGGACTGCTGCATTATGAGTACTTTCCGTACGGGGTCTGCCATTACCGTAGTGGAAGACGGTGATGACGACACGGCTATCGACAATGAAGTACAAACTTGTGCGGGCAAGAGTGTGGCACTCAGCGTGAAGCAAAATGGCACGGCCGACAACGGCACAGAGCCTGAACGCTTGACACAATACGACTGGTGGCGCGATTACGTGGCTGGAGCTTTCACACAGATATATGTCAATACGGCCAACCGTAAGTGGCGAGTTATCGATAAGCACGAAGCCCCCATATCGACCGAAATCACGCTGCGCGAAGCGTTGATGACGTTCCGCCACTTCTACCCTACGGCTACGACTGTAGCGGCAGCGAAACCTCAAAGTGACGATGCGTTCGTCTTGACGCAACCGATCATTGACGTACTCCTGCAACTCACACAGAATACATCAAACAGTGTGGCACCTTTGCTCTTGCTCAACAATACGTGTAACGTATTCATACCTGTGGCTACGACTCAAGGAGAGATAGAGTACGTTACAGTCATTCCTATTGACCATACCAATGCCGACGGCAACGTGCAGTACTGCTACGACCCTGAACGAATTAGTATCTTGGTCAGTGGCCAAGCACCACAGCTCTTTGACGGACTGAATGGGGCGACTGACACTTACCCCGACCACTTAACGAACGTGCCTATACGTACCAGTCTGGCAGCCGTAAGCGAGGTAAGAGAACAGAATGCAAAAACCGCCACCGCCCCCAACAACGTGCTGCGAATCCCCCTACGCAGTATGGCTACGATCACTAAGGGGGCCGTAGGTATGCAACACATTCTCCCCTCTGACAGCGACCTGGGAGATGTCTACATCACTGCCACCAACGACCCTACCATGAAGGTATACAAAATCTTTGCTGATAAGAAGGTGGAAGGGTTTCGCACTGTGGGACATGTAAAGGAACTTGTAGCTCTCTCGGACAACCCAACGGAGGCGCATGCCGACATTTACTTCCTCAACGACTTCCGTCCGCGCGAGGGTTATACTTATACGCTGCGCATTGACTTCCGCGAACGCTTTGCCGATGACGATGCTACAGTGTCAACGGCTTGCGACGGTACACTCTTGTTCGACCTCATCATCGTACCGCAGTATGAAGTATGGACAGGTGCTGCAGGTAATACGGACTGGACGAACGATGCCAACTGGGCACGTGCCGATCGCACGGAACTGCTTCGCGATGCGGCCGATGCCCCCGACTACGTGACAAATGCAAAGAATGGTACGGCACAAGGCTTTGCACCAATGTCGCACACCAACGTGATCGTTACGCCACAGGCGAATGGCCCCTTGCTCTACGCTACGGATTACAGCAGCGCGAAGGGCAATAATTTTGTTCACTTCATCGAACACGAAGGCGATCAGCGCACTGCTACGCCCGACATTGAGTACCACCTCTTGACGCAAAAGCAAGCTACGGAGGGCGGCTTCAACCCTTGCCGTCGCTACGGAACCTATCAAGCTAACAACCTTGTGTTGCAATCGGGCAGCGAACTCCTCCACCCCGAACGCTTGACTTATACGCAAGCGTGGGTAGAATACGCGCTCACTCCTGGCCGTTGGTACACCTTAGGTTCGCCCTTGCAGCATACCTACGCAGGCGATTGGTACGCGCCCACTGACAATGCGCAGCAACTCACGCCTTACTTCGACAACGTAACGTTCAACACGACTGACTACAACCGCTTTGCGCCAGCCGTCTACCAACGCAGTTGGGACAAGGCCAACTCCTTGCTCTACTACCTCGAACCTTACTCGGCCGACGCACAGCAACCGGCTACCGTTCAAAACAAGGACGTTTACCAAGCCATCGCATGGAGCAAAACCTTTAACGATGTGAGAACGCCTTATGGCGTAGGTGGTTTCTCGGTGAAGGTGAATGCAAAGGGTGCTTCAAATACTTATACGCAGTCGCTCTTCCGCCTACCGAAGGAGGACACCGCATTTCGTTACTACACTACGGCGCAAGCTACTGATGGTGAGGAGTATACTGTCGACCGCACGAAGAGTCATCGCCTTATCGCTGACCAGCTGAACGAGGCGAGTGGCACGATTACGCAGACGCTCACGAATCAGAACACGGCTAACGCTTACTTCTTAGTGAGCAACCCATTTACGTGCGGACTCGACATGAACCGGTTTTTCACTACGAATGCCTCTGTGCTCGATGGTGCAAAGTATTGGTTGCTCACGGCTGACGGACAGTTGGGCGTGATGCAGAATGCTGACGATAAGCAGTGGATAACTGTCAATGATGCCACGGCCACAACGGCTCAAGGCGTCCTCGCTCCAGGTCAAGGTTTCTTTGTGAAAGCTGCTCACCCCACGGGTAGTCTCTCGCTCTGCTTTACGGCAGACATGATGACGAGTGCCAAGGCCGTAGGTAGCACCCTACGCGCTCCAGCACGCCGCCAACCATTAGGTGGTTCGCTACGCACCTTGCACATTCGTGCCGCTCGAGGTGGACTGCGAAGTGAAGCTATTGTCGTGAAAGACACCGAGGCCAACAACGACTACCAACCGTCTGAAGACCTCGAAGCGCTCGTTGACAATGCTTTGGCCGATGTACCGACGGTTTATACCTTGGCGGGCACGCAGGCCAGCACGATCAACCGTCGCCACACGATGTTCCGCGTTCCCTTAGGCATTCTGAGCAACAGTGATGCACCGACGCGCCTCACCTTCATGGGGCTGAATGAGTTCAACGAAACGCTCTCGCTACTCGACGAACAAACGGGACTCGTCACACCGCTCACGCTCAGTACGGGAGCAAAGACGGATAGCGTATCGTTGGAGGTGTCAGGCAATGCAGTAGGTCGTTACTACATCTTGTCTTCGGCCGAACCAACGCCTGACGATTTGGCTTCGCTCACGCGTCCGCTAATTCAAGTTGACAATCAGCGCCTCGTCATCACCTCCTCACCCGTTCACCCTTTGACGCACGTCGAAGTGGTCGATGCCGCTGGCCGTGTGCTTTACCAGATGAAGCCTTTCACCTCTTCGCTCCGTCTCAAACTGCCACAAGGCATCTACGTAGTCGAAGCGCGCACCGACGAGGGCAAAACGGTGAACAAGGTGACGATGCCTTGTTAATGTGCAAATGTGCAAATGTGCAAATGTGAGAATGTGAGAATGTGCAAATGGTTGCCTTTACTTACTGAGTTTTTATGAACACTTACTTAGTCTTCAATCTTTAACTCTGTAAATAAAGGCAACCATTTGCACATTTGCACATTCTCACATTTGCACATTAACTCAGCATTTGCACATTAACAAAGCATTTGCACATTAAATAAATATCGTACATTTGCAGCAAAACAATCTCATTATGAAGCATCAAGCTATAAAAGAACTGCCTTATGGTGTGTCGAACTTCGTCACAATCGTTGAGGAGAACATATATTACGTGGACAAGACCATGTACATTCCCATGCTCGAGAACGAGGCACGCAATCTTTTCTTCATACGTCCACGACGCTTTGGCAAGAGCCTCTTCTTAGGCATGCTTCACGCCTACTACGACTGCCGCACAAAGGATAAGTTTGAGCAGTGGTTTGGTAAACTGTGGATTGGCCAACACCCCACGCCTAATCAAGGACGCTATCAAGTACTGCACCTTGACTTCTCACAAGTGGGAGGAAAGATAGAAAAGTTAGAGGAGAAATTCAACGAATATTGTTGCATTGCTCTCAACGATTTTATGTTCTTGTATGATACTTACTATCCTGAATCATGCAAAAAAGAATTTTATGATTCAAATGATGCTGGTGCAAAATTAAGCATCATATCACGAAAGGCACAAACTTTAGGTTATTCCCTTTATCTCATCATCGATGAGTACGACAACTTTACCAACACCGTGCTCAATGAGCAGGGTGAGGACGTATATTGGAGCATTACCCATGCCGAAGGCTTTTATCGCGATATTTTTAAGAAGTTCAAGGGGTCATTTGACCGTATCTTCATCACAGGTGTAAGTCCTGTTACGCTCGACGACGTGACTAGCGGCTTCAACATTGGTTGGCACATCTCTACGAAACCTGAGTTTAACCAAATGCTCGGTTTCTCAACTGAGGACGTGCATGCTCTCTTCAGTTATTACAAAGCGTCGGGTTCCATTCGCCCAGACTGCAACATTGAGGCTGTGATTGACGAGATGAAGCCTTGGTACGACAATTACTGCTTCTCAGAAGATGCACTCCACACGCAAAGCCGCGTGTTCAACTGCGATATGGTCCTCTACTACCTACGCAACTACATCAGCCGTGGCGAAGGACCAAAGGAGATGATCGACCCGAACACCAAGACGGACTATAACAAGATGAAGCGTCTCTTGCAACTCGACAAACTCGACGGTGACCGCAAAGGCGTCATTCGCACCATTGCCGAAACAGGAGAGATTACTTGCAACCTCTACGAGACTTTCCCCGCACACCAAATCACCAACCCTGACATTTTTCCAAGTCTCTTGTTCTACTACGGCATGCTCACCATTAAAGATACGTTGGGCAGTTTGCTGGTGCTCAGCATCCCCAATAACAACGTGCGCAAGCAGTACTATGGTTTTCTGTTAGAGGAATACCAAGAGGTCAACCACATCAATCTCAACGAGATCTCTGTACTCTTCACTTACATGGCACTCCAAGGCAAGTGGCAAGATGCACTCAACTACATGGCTGAAGCCTATGCCAAAGTATCGTCTGTGCGCGACGGCATTGAGGCGGAACGCAACCTACAAGGCTTCTTTATGGCTTACCTCAATCTCAACGCTTATTATTACACCGCGCCTGAGTTGGAGTTGAATCACGGCTTTTGCGACTTCTTCCTCCTACCCGACTTGACGCACTACGCTACAAAGCATAGTTACATTCTCGAACTCAAGCTCTTACACAAGGGCGACACCGAAGCCACCGCACAAAAGCAATGGGACGAGGCCGTCACGCAAATCAACGCTTACGCCCAAGCACCTCGCGTCGAGGCCTTGCGCCAAGGCACACAGCTGCACAAAATCATCATGCAGTTTGACCGACACCAACTGCACAGAATGGAGGAAGTGCGTAGTTAATGTGAGAATAACGTAATGTTTTTTATAACTGCGCGTACAAAGGCGACCATTTGCACATTCTCACATTTGCACATTAGCATATTAGCTCATTCCCAAAACTTTTGCATAACTTTGCACACTCGCTTTTTATAAATGACAACCGAATATTGATAACAATATATGGATATTGACTTTGTAATAACATGGGTCGACATGAACGACCCTACGTGGCAAGCCAAATTTTCAAAATATTCAGGCAACAAAAATAACACAAAGAATGGGGTCTGTGATGCTCGCTTCCGCGACTACGGCTTCTTAAAATATTGGTTTCGAGGGGTAGAACAATTCGCCCCCTGGGTGCGCAAAATACATTTTATAACCGACGGGCAAAAGCCTGAGTGGTTAGATGAGTCGAACCCTAAAATTCACCTTGTTAACCACAAAGACATTATTCCAGAAGAGTTTCTACCCGTTTACAACTCTGCCGTAATTGAACGTTACATTCACCGAATAGCGGGATTGGCCGACCATTTTGTTTACTTCAACGACGACTTCTATATTATCAACCACGTCAGCCCCGAACGTTTCTTCCAGAACGGACTGCCATGCGACATCGCCGTATTCTCCTACAACCCTTCATGGTCGCAATGGTACAAACGCATTAAGAACAATATTCGACTCATCAATCGCCACTTCGACAAGAAAAAGGTGCTATCACAACACCACGACAAGTGGTATGACAAGAGCTACGGTATGAAGGCGCGTTGGAACTATCTACTCCACTTCTACAGTAAGTTCATCACACTGCGCGTGCCTCACAATGCACAGCCTTACCTCAAGAGCACATTCGATGACGTATGGAAGGCCGCTGGTGAGGAATTGACCGAAACGTCACACAACCGTTTCCGTTCGTTAACGGACTTTACGCCCGAACTCTTCCGCACGTGGCAAATCTGTCAGGGCAACTTCACACCTTATAATACGTATCGCGACACGAAGATGTTTCCCCTCATGATACGCTCTAAACAAGCTATCAAGGCCATTTACGAACAGAAGTACACACTCATCTGTTTGAACGACAACGTCCACATTCATCACTATGATCAAGTGATGCAACAACTCGACGAAGCTTTCAGACATATACTACCCGAACAATCGTCGTTCGAGAAGGGATAGACTGGAATTTAGGAGGTTAACCTTTTGCCCCAATAACGCACTAACCTTTTACCCAACTAACCCTCTAACCCGCTAACCCCCAAAAACTCTCCCCCCTTGAACAAAGTAGCAGCTGAAATCATTGCAGGACTCATACCTCACAAAATGACACGCAATCGCTGGCGAGGCATCTTAAGGTTTGGACTGATAAATGCTCTCAAACTCAAGCACGAATTGAAGCACAACACGCAGTCGCCTGAAGTACACCTTGCCGTATGTGCCATTGCCAAGAACGAAGGACCTTACTTTACTGAATGGATAGAGTGGCACCGCCGTCAAGGGGTAGAACGCTTCTACATCTACGACAATGAGAGCACCGACGGCACACAAGCATTACTAAAGCCTTACATAGAGCAGGGCATCGTCGTCTACCAACCTTGGCCCGGCTACCGCCGACAGTTGGCCGCCTACGACCATTGCTTGGCACACCACCGCTACGAAGCCCGCTGGATAGCCTTTATCGATCTGGACGAGTTTATCGTACCCGTCAAAGACGCTTCAATACCCGCTTTCCTCAACCGCTTTGAACAGTTTGCAGCTGTCGAAGTCAATTGGCTCATTTATGGCAGCAACGGCCACCGCACACACACCGAAGGGGGCGTAATGCAACGCTTCACGCGTCACTCACTCCCTGAGCACCCCTTAAATCGCCACGTGAAGAGCATCGTCAATCCTCGCCGCGTATATGGCATGATAGGTTGTCACGAAGCCGCAAAGATTGACGGTTACGCAGCCGACTCTCATGGCCAACGCATTACACGTAATTTTCGCCAACGCGAGCCACAACAGGACATTATACGCATCAATCATTATGCCGTAAGGTCGTACGAAGAGTTCTGTGAGAAGCAAACACGCGGCCGCGCCAGTGGCACACAACGTGAAGTGAAAGACGACTACTTCACGCAGTATGACTTAAACGACGTAAGCGAGTAAAAGACTCATATCATTATGACAGATAACAAAACACTGGTGGTCGTATCGATGACATCATTCCCTGCTGCCATCGGTTATGCCGAACAGGCTGTACAATACTTATTAAATGGTTCTGTACTGCCCGACAAGTTGGTGCTTTACCTTACGCTTTCACAATTCGAAGGACAAGAGCAACTACTCGACGGTGTAAGGCAGTTAGCAGACAAATCGCCCATTTTCGAGGTACGTGACTACCCCACCGACATTCGTTCGTATCGCAAACTCGTACCCGCTCTCCACGACTTTCCCGAAGCGATCATCGTGACCGTCGACGACGACATCGCTTACCACCGCCACCTCCTACGCGATCTACTGCGTCTTCACGCACAATATCCTGATGCCGTACTCGCTCATCGCGCTAAACGCATTAAACTCGGAGCACCGTACCGACAATGGAAGAAATACCGTTGGTACGACTTTGTGTTCAAACGCATTCACCGTGGTTTTCTTAATTTACAAACGGGCGTGGCAGGTGTGCTATATCCGCCCCACGCTCTAAAAGCCGATATGCTCGATGTCGATCTCTTTACGCGTCTGGCTCCTACAGTCGACGACATTTGGTTTTGGGCAGCCTGCGTAGCACAAGGTACACCCGTCATTCCCGTTCCGTTTGGACGCAACAAACCGCGTGGCTTAGGAAAGCCCAAAGAGCTTTCGCTCAAAACGAGGAACTTTAAAGGCCAAACAGACCGCAACCTCGCAGCACTCAACACTATTTTAGAACATTTTCCCGAAATTAGAAAGAAGGTAGAGGAAGGTTAATATTATACGAGTAACCCATAAACTTATTAAACTCATAAACTATAATTTATCTGCCTAATTGGGGGGACGCGTCCTAACCTGGGGGCGAC
>ERZ1032078.322-NODE-322-length-18597-cov-14.527505_pt1 | contig 18597 bp, 9 predicted proteins | sample MGYA00517101_ERZ1032078 | MGnify/ENA primary metagenome ERZ1032078 (study PRJEB33719, sample SAMN04261301) | wastewater metagenome | biome: rural village; feature: human; material: feces | host: Homo sapiens | place: El Salvador | collected 2013-01-14 ... | reverse complement strand
CGTTGTAACCGAAGCTCTCGTTAGAAGCAGCCTTCATAGCAGCGTTGATACCCTCTACAGTTACGTCCTTACCCTTAACAACAGCAACGAGGATAGTTGTAGAACCTGTTGGAGTCGGAACACGCTGTGCAGAACCGATCAGCTTACCATTCAGCTCAGGGATAACCAAACCGATAGCCTTAGCAGCACCAGTAGAGTTAGGAACGATGTTCTGAGCACCTGCACGTGAACGACGGAGGTCGCCCTTGCGCTGAGGACCGTCAAGAATCATCTGGTCACCTGTGTAAGCGTGGATAGTAGACATGATACCTGACTGGATAGCTGCATACTTGTTCAAAGCGTAAGCCATAGGAGCCAAGCAGTTAGTTGTACAAGAAGCTGCAGAAATAACTGTGTCGGCCGGAGTCAAAGTCTTGTGGTTTGTGTTGTAAACGATAGTTGGGAGATCGTTACCAGCAGGAGCAGAGATAACAACCTTCTTAGCACCTGCTGCGATGTGAGCAGAAGCCTTCTCCTTTGATGTGTAGAAACCTGTGCACTCGAGTACTACGTCAACACCAAGCTCGCCCCAAGGAAGCTCAGCAGCGTTTGGCTTAGCATAGATAGTGATTTCCTTACCATCAACGATGATAGAGTTGTCTGTTGCCTCTACAGTGTGCTTGCCCTCACCGTACTTGCCAGCGAAGCCACCCTGAGCTGTATCATACTTAAGAAGGTGAGCCAACATTTTTGGAGATGTAAGGTCGTTGATAGCAACCACCTCATAACCCTCTGCCTCAAACATCTGACGGAAAGCCAGACGACCGATACGGCCGAAGCCGTTAATAGCAACTTTTGTCATTTTTTTAATATTTTAATTAATGGTTGAAAATAAATCTTACTTTCAAGCTCCACAGTACTTGCCAATGAACTGAGATATTCAAAAAGCAATACTTTTGAGCATTTTTTTCTTTATCGAGCGCAAAGTTAATAATTATTTTCTAATTTTGCAGCCAATAGAGGTATTAAATTATTTAAAAAATCGCTATATAATTTCACTGGGCTATATACATTATATATAATAAGCGCAGTTTGCTATATACACTTTGCAAAATAAGATAGTTAGAAACAAGAAACATACAATCGGACATTAGGAATTAAACAATTAACAAACAGAAACTATGGGAAAAATGCTAAATGAGTTCAAGGCGTTCGCCGTAAAGGGCAACGCTGTCGACATGGCTGTCGGTGTTATCATCGGCGGTGCGTTCGGAAAGATAGTTAGCTCTATCGTGAACGATATCATCATGCCGCCTATCGGATGGCTCATCGGCGGCGTCAACTTCAGCGACCTGAAGTTCGAGCTGCCTGCCGTAAACCTCGGCATGGAGACAATGAAGCCGGCTACCATCAACTATGGTGCGTTCATTCAGACTATCATCGACTTCACTATCATCGCTTTCTGCGTGTTCCTCCTCGTGAAGGGCATCAACAAACTGGCTAACCTCAAGAAGAAGGAGGAGGAGACCAAGCCTGCACCTGCGCCCGAGGAGCCGAAGCCTACAAAGGAGGAGTTGCTGCTCACAGAGATTCGCGACTTGCTGAAGAAGAATTGATTAATTATTAATTCGTAATTATTAATTCGTGATTCGTGATTTATAATTACACCCTAACAATTAATAATTAATAATTACGAATTAATAATTAATAATTACGAATTACTAATTAAAAAAAGCGCTGGCGAAACAATCTTCGTCAGCGCTTTTTTGCTTTTATATGATGCGTTTTGTGTTGGTCAAATCTGGTTTACGTTTCTGTTCACGTTGCAAATTTACTCATATTTTTTGCAACACGCAACCCTCATTTTACCGATTATGGAACAAAACGCAATATTCTTGACTTAAGTGTAGCAAATTTGTGCTTAACCTGCTAAAACTTTTACTTCGTTATCATTATCTTGCGTGTGACGGTTTCGCCGGCTACTACGGCTTTCACTACATATACGCCTGCGGTCAAGCCGTTGAGCGATACGGTGTTGCCTTCTGCCTTTGCTACAACAGCGCCCGCTGCCGACACAAGCTCTACCGACGTCACGCCCTCGCCAGTTACGGTGAGCTCGTTCTCGCCCTGGCGCATCTCGATGCGTCCTACGGTGTTCTCGTCGATACCTGCAACGGCGATGAGGAAGTTGGTTACGCCGCCCTTCACGCTTGTCGACTTCACTGTGTAGTATACGTCAACGCGGATAGTGTGCTGCTGCTTGTCGTCGGTACCGAAGTCGTGTGTGTATGTTCTCTCCGTGAGCTTCGCCGCGTTCTTCTTAGCGTTGTCGATGAACACGTCGTAGCCTTCGATAGGCAACGTACCTGGTTTCGGGTTCTCCAGCACGAGACCGATCATCCAGTTAGCCATCACGCCGGTAGAAGATATTGAGCTCCACGACTCGCCGTCGAGCGAGTAGATGTCAGAGTAGCCTTCCAGCGGATCGCTGCTGTCTACGGCGATAGCCGGTTCCTTCGGCGTAACATCATAGCAGTCGATAGCAAGACGGTATGTAGATCCGTTCTCGATGATGATAGGCTTCGTGAGTTCCACCTCGTTCCACTTGCCTACGGTGTAGTCGTCTACCTCGGTCTCGCTTATCAGCTCGTCGTTCTTGTAGACATACACTGTATATGTAGCTTCTGTGAGCGGATAGAAGCGTGCCTTCTTGATGGCGTATCCGGTGCGACCGCGGAATGTCTTCGACGGATAGAGCGCGCCTACCATGATGTTATAGTTGTTGTCAGCGGGAGCTGTCACGCCCTGCGTTGATGCAGAACCCGTGCAATACTGCACCTGAACCACGTCGCGGTCAACCGGTGCTGCCCAATCGGCCTTCACAGCCGAAGCGCTTACCGGTGCTACTGCCACGCCCTTAACTGCCTGAAGCTGGCTGTCGTCAGGAACAACCGCAAGCTGAGCTACGGTCGGCTCCGACTCCGATCCGTTGGCATACACGGCGCTCACGCCCAGTGCATGGTCGCCCTTGTCGAGAGAAGGCACGGTGAAGCTCTTTGTAGCAGACGAACCTACCTTCTTGCCGTCTACATATATATTATAGCCCGTCACGTTGTCCTTTGCAAGGTCGGCACCTTCCGGCGCCACGATAGCGTCGATAGCCCACGAAGCGGCGTAGAGATAGTTGCTCTCCTCCATAAGGTTGCCCATCGAGTAGAAGTCGGGCTCGGTTGTAAGGCGGAGCAGGTCGGAAGAGCCCTTCACGGCACGACCGAAGTCGAGCGCTGTGATGCGCTGCGAAGCCTCTGTAACCTTCACCTCAACCGACACTAGAAGTTCGCCTGAAGGCAGATTCTGCGGAGTGTCGAGCTTAACGACGTTGCGCTCGCCGTAGTTCAGCTTCTGCGTAACGGGCTGTGTGTAGAACTTCTGCAACTTACCGTCTGCGCTGCGTGTGTAGAGGTTGATAGTCCAGCCGCCCTGAGCCTCCATCGGGTAAAAACCTACGGATGTGAGCTTCTGTCCCTTGTATGCGCTGAGCGTAACTGCGTCGAAAGCGATGGCTGTCTCGTAGCTCTCGCCGTTGAACGACAGACCGAATGTCTCGAGGTTGGCGTTGTCGGGGTTGAAGTATGTGAGCGCTCCGAAGTTTGTTGACGGATCGCTCCACTCCATGTATGCTGCGCTGTAGCCATGCTGCTGTGCGAAGAGGTTTGTAGGCGTAGAAAGTTTCTGATTCTCCACCTTGACAGTAGCTGTCTCGCTGTCTGCCGACTCAACGTCGCCGTACACTGCCGTAACCTGATACTTGTGTTCGCCTACCGGCACACCAGCATCTACGAATCCTTCAGCGGTAACAATATCGCTGCTCACCTTGTTGCCGTCGCGATACACCTTGTATCCGGTTATGCCGGTGGCTGCAACGTTCGGCTTCCATGTAATCTTCACCGTGTTGAGACCCGACAACTGCTGAGCCTTAATGCTCACCGGAGGCATAGCCGAGAACATCGGACTGCCGAACTTCACGATCATCGACTGCGGCGAAATGGCATAGTTGCCGTCCGAATCCTTGTTGTCGTTGTAGAAGAGGAAGCCCATGATGTGATCGTCTACCGACACGGATGTGGCGCGAGTCACGTTGTAAAGGGTTTCGCCGTCGGAATCCTTCGGCGAGTCCGGATTGACGAAAACATGATAGTCGGCGAGGTTCACGCCTTTTTCCTTCAGATACTTGTAGGCAAAGGTGCCCTTTCCGTTCTGATAGATATAGCCCAACTGGTTGTCCTCGCACATCACGGTGCCGTTAGCGCTGATGTCGAAGAAGTCGAGGTCGTCGTTGTCGCCAGCCGGAAGAATAGCGCTCTTCCTGCCGGTTTCCATATCGTAGAGTGCCCAAGCTCCGCGCACCTTACCAGCTCCGCCTGCCTCTTCTTCGGTCTGCCAACCGCCGAAGTAAAGCAGCTTCTTGCCGTCGGGCGAGAACTTCTTGCCTACACAGAACGGCGACTGCTGGTCAGAGAGTGTGGTGAAATTGCCGTCAGGTCCCCATAAACATGCCTGGCGGTTCTTGTTCATAACCCAACCCGTAGTATACTCTCCGTCGGGTGATATTGCATAAGGTATCGCGATACCATTGTTCTCCTTCAGTTGGCGATAAATCTTGCCGTCCTTCCATACGTATCCTAAATACTTTCCGCCTACATACACGTTGCCCGTGATGTAGTGTCCGTCGGGCGATATGCCAGAAGCGCCGCTGCTGCTCACAGCGTCAGAAGGCATTTCGAGACGGTTCCAGCGGTTGTTCTGCCAATAGCCAGCGAGCTGCGTAGAAGCACCATTCTTCTTGTAGCTGTTGTCGGTGTACAAGCCCACAACAACGCCGTTGTTAGACACGCTGTAAGCCTGCGAAGGCGACGACGGATTGAGCAAATCAATCTCTCCGCTCTCCAGATTCCAGCGGAATCCGTAAGCCTCGTTGCCACTGTCGAAGTACATACCACACGCCCACTTGCCGTTTGGCGAAGCAGCCATGATGTTGTAGTCGCTTGGGGTGACCATCACTAAGGGTGATGTCTGTGCGAAAGCTGCGCCACTTAAGAGTAGCGACGCAAGTAACATTTTTGTCTTCATCTATTGATATTACGGTTTTTAAGAATTTTATTTATTAATAATTTAGGCTATGTTCTGTAGTTTAAATGTTTTGCCTAAGGTATTGTTTTATCCTCACTTGACGTGATACTTGTAGACGCTCTGCTTGCCGTCGCGCTCTATACATATTATATAAGCTGCAGTCGGGAGCTGAGCGAGCGATACGCTTCTTGTGCGTTTGCGTAGATATACACGTTCGCCCGAAACATTGTAGACAGATACGTTTGCAGCATCGTTGAGTTGAACCGTGTTGCCTGCAAAGATAGCCTTCACAACGCCGTCCACGCCGATGCGCTGCATGCCGGTGAGGTCGTCGATGTCTGTCATCTTCACGGTGATGGTGTCGGAGAACGCCTTGCCGTACTTGTAGGTCGTAACGACATACGCCTCTACAACGTCGTCGAGAAGCATTACGTGAAGCGTGTCCTTCGAAGCCTCTCTTGTTTCGTTCTCTGGCACATTGCTTCCAACGAAGTAGAGCGTATGCTTGATAAAGCCGTAGTCGTTCATGTCGGCAGGATTCTCCCAACCAAAGACAGCGTTATACTCCTTTTCAGGATTCAAAACCGTACCTACATTCTTCACTTCGCCGCCTACGAGAGCCAGATTGGTAACGGCAGGCAGTTCGTGGTCGAGCGCCACTTCAATCTCAGTAGGAGTGGTGCTGTAGAAACCTACCCACTCCGAGTCGGCAGCAGGCTTCACTATCTTGCCGTCCTTCATGGCGAAGAGCGGCTGAATGAAGTAAGTGTATGTACTGTTGCTGAGGTCGTCGTCCTCGTACGCACACTGCATTGTCTCGGGGTCTATCACGTCGGCAAGGTCAACGGTATCCTGCGGTATGCAGTTGCGGAAAATGACGAACTTGCAGCCGTACTCAAGTCCTGCCTTCGGCACATTGAAGCGGAGGTCTACGGTGTTCGGCTTCTCCTTGTCGAGCGTAGCCGACATAATCATCATGGCAGTCTTCTCCTTCATGCCACTGAAGTCGCGATACTCATAGCGCATGGGCAGACCGCTACGCGTCCATTTTTTACTGCTATAGTTGTAGCTGCAAACATCCATCAGGTTCAGATTGCCGTTCACCGGCTTATACTCGGTCTTTGCGCTCGGTATCTCCTTGCCGCTTGAATCGTAGCGGAACTTCTCGTAGAGTGTGAGCGCACCGCTGGTATAAGTCCATGCCTCGCGCTGCTTAGCCACCTCATTGCCGTCCTTCAGCTTGTACTGATACTCCTCCACCTTGTTGCCGTCGGCGTCGTACTTTATGTTAGCCTCAAACTTGTACGAGTCGTATTCGCCGGTTGACGAGTAATGGGTGAGCACGCCGTCGGTATAGGTGTACGTAATCTCCTGCTTGAACTTCTTAGTGTCTCTGATATAGGTAGACTTCTTAGCCAGCGTTCCGTCGGTGTTGTACGCATACTCGTTGATATACATCGACGTAGTGTCGGTAGCCAGGCGTCCATTGCTGTCGTAAGTATAGCTCTCGCAGTTCTGCGTCTTGCGGAAACTGAAGACGCCGCCGTCGTATTCGCCCCACTGGTACGTGTCCTTATTGGTCATCATGCCGTCGGTGTTGAAGACAGCCTTGCAGAAAGTCATAACATCGAAGTCGTCCGAGTAGCCTTCGTCGGTGTAGAGGCGTCCGTAGTCGGCTCTACCGACGAAGAGTCCGTCGGTGTTATAGTAGTACATACTGCGTTTCGACACTACATCGTCCGGGATATCGCCCATCGAACTGCCGAATGTGGCAGTATTAACCAAGAATCTGTTTTCTGGAGCCGCCTGCTGAGCGTCAGCCGTTGTCGGACAGCCGAGCACTAATGCCAGAGCTGCAATCGAATTGAGTAGTCTTTTTCCCATAATTCCATGTTTTTGGTTAATTAATAATCTGAAAAGACACACATTATATTATATACTCTACGTAATATACATGTGTGTCTTTTCACGAAGTGCTATCCTGGCGTGAGCTTATGCTACTTCACGCCGTACTTATAGAAGCTGCTCTTGCCGTCCTTCTCTACACATACTATATATGTAGCAGCCGGAAGCTGACCGAGAGCCACGCTGCATGTGTTCTGCTTTGCGTACACCTTAGCGCCTGCAGCAGAGTAAACCGATACGTTTGCGGCATCGCTGAGCTGCACTGTGTTGCCTGCGAATGTAGCCTTCACTACGCCGTCGGCTGTAATGCTCTCCACACCGTTATACTTCTCGATGTCCTTAACAGTAACGGTGATGGCGTCAGAGTAAGCCTTGCCGTACTTGTATGTTGTGATGACATACACCTGCATCTCGTCGTCCATAATCTGCACTCTGGCAGACTCGGCGGCGCCTTCCAACTTAGTGTCAGAGAGACCCATACCCACGAAGGCAACGTCGTTTCTCACGAAGCCGAGTTCTTCGAGATTAGCCGGGTTCTTCCATTCGAGATCAGCGTAGTATTCTATCAATTGGCTCATGATAGAACCGATGCGCTTCACCTCGCCACCTACGAGCTTCAGGTCGGTAACGGCAGGAAGCTCCGTAGCGAGAGCCACGTTCACGTCCATAGGCGTAGAAGTATAGTAGCCCACCCACTCCGAGTCGGCAGTAGCATCGCTTATCTCGCCGTTTGTGAGGGCGAAAAGCGGCTGAACAAAGTAAGTGTATGTGTCGCTCTTGAGTTCCTTGTCCTGATAAGAGCACTGCTTTGTCGCGGGATCCATTACGTCAGCAAGGTCGAGCGTGTCGAGAGCCACGCAGTCGCGGTAGACTACAAACTTGCAGCCATGAACGAGACCGGCTTTCGGAGCTGTGAATTGCAGGTTAATAGTATTCTTGAGTTTCTTGTCGGGTGTAGCCGAGAGAAGCATCGTCTGTGTAGCTTCCTTCATTCCGCTGAAGTCGCGGTAGGTCTGACGCACGGTCAAGCCCCATTTGTTCCATGTGTCCTTAACCGAATTGTAGGTATAGTCGCTAACATCCATAACGTTCATGTTGTTCTTCACGGGGACATACTCTTTCTTCGAGTCAGCCACTTCCGCACCTTTACTGTCGTAGCGGTACTTCATGTAGAGCGTGAGCGCACCGTCGGTGTATGTCCAGGTTTCACGCTGACGCGGCTTCACATTCTCGCCCGACTTCGCATACTGGTATTCTTCTATCTTGTTGCCGTCTGCGTCGTACTTAAGGTCAGCCTCAAACTCGTAATACTGTCCGGTAGACGAGTAGTGAGTAGCCAGTCCGTTCTCATAAGTGTATGTAATCTCCTGCGCAAGTTTCTTTGTGCGTTTGTTGTACGACGTAACCTTTTGCAGCGTGCCGTCGGCGTTGTACGTATACTCGTTGATACGCATCGAGGTGGTGTCAGTGGCCAGTCTGCCCTGCGCGTCGTATGTGTAGCTCTCACAGTTCTGTGTCTTACGGAAAGCGTAGTCGCCGTCGTCATAGTCGCCATACTGGTAGAAGTCTTTGTTGGTCATGTTGCCGTTTACATCGAAGACAATTTTCTCGATGTCGGTGAGCGAGAAGGTGTCCGAATAGCCACCGTCGGTGTAGTTGCGTCCATAGGTAGAACGGCCTACCAACTTGCCGTCGGTGTTGTAGTAATAATAGTCGCGCTTAGAGTCGAGGTCTTCGGGCATATCGCCCATCTGACTGCCAAGCGTGACAGCCTTCACTAAGAATCGGTTCTGTGTCTCTACTTTCTGTGCGAATGTCGGGGCTGCAGAGCCAAGCATCAACGCCATGGCTGCTACCGAATAAAGTAAACGTTTTTCCATAATTCTGTGTTTTTTTGATTATTAATAGCGTTAAGACAGCGCAAGTTTAGCGATAAAAGGCTACTTCTATTACCCAAACGCAGTCTACCACATTGCAAAGATACACAATTACTTTTTAAAAACAAACCTAAATAAGCGTATTTTCAACTAAATTGTTGCGTATATTTGCAAAAAGCCGTACTTTTGCAAGCAAATTATCAGCAAATAGTTATTACACGTTATTAAATAAAGAGAATGTGAATAAATTTGATACTAACAAGCCAAAGAACAATTAATTAATATATACTATGAGAAAAACCCTACTTAGCATCGCTTCCCTCCTCCTTGTAGCAGGGAACATCAACGCCACCAACATCGGCTACTCTAAAGATGAGATTTCGCGCAACAACGTATTCCGCCTCGGCAGCACCGAGAAGCAGGGACAGGCTATGCGCCTGAGCCACGCCAAGCTGCAGGCTCTGAAGGGCAAGACCATCGACTTCGCCGAGTTCGTGTTGGGCAGCAAGAATGTCACCGACAAGAAGATGCACGTTTTCCTCACCAAGCAGCTCGACGGCACACCTATCGCCGAGGGAACCGTTGAGGTGACGAAGGCGCTGAGCAAGATAAAGTGGACGCTCGATAAGCCGTACACCATAACCGGCGACGAGGACTGTCTCTACGTAGGCTACACAACCGAAGCTGCCAACACATACAAGGTGCTCATGTCGGACGGTTCGTACGACATCGAGGGCTGCAACTACGGCTACAAGGACGGAGCGTGGGTAGACACCTACGGCATGAACAAGGGCAGCGCGCTCATCTTCGTCAACGCCGAAAACGTGGGCGACTATACCGACGCCATCATCGCTCAGAGCAACTTCGAAGGCTACTATAAAGCGGGCGACAACTGCAACTTCACGGCTTGCTTCGTGAACGCCGGCACGACGGACATAACCAGCTTCGACGCCATCGTAGAGGTAGGCGGCAACAAGACCACACAGCACTTCGCCGACCTCAGCATCAAGCCGAAGGAGGGCTATAGCTTCGACCTCAAAGACGTGGACACAAGCAACGAGGGCGAGCAGAGCCTCAGCGTAACCATCGCTAACGTGAACGGAGCGGGCAAGGAGACCGACACGTCGGACAACAGCGTCAGCGCCAACCTCTTCCTCTACCCGAAGACTATGGAGCGCTCGTTGCTGCTCGAAGCGTTCACGGGTCAGGACTGCGGCAACTGTCCGGGCGGTCATCTGAACATTGAGGCTGCCATCAAGAAGACAGAGAAGAACGTCGTTGAGGTGGCTCACCACGTAGGCTACAAGCCCGACATGTTCACAATGAGCGAAGACCCTACATATATATTCTTCTACCCTAATATGTCGAGCACATTCGCACCGGCGGCAATGGTCAACCGCAACACTTACGCCAACGTAAGCACTACGCCGATAGTGAACGCCACCGACGTCAACAGCCTACTTTCCACCATCTACTACGCCGACACCAAGGAGCCGTACGTTTCGCTCTACCTCAAGACCACACTGGACGAGAGCACACGCGAACTGAACGTGAAACTCTACGTGCTGCCTCACAAGACCGTGCCTCACAACAGCTCTGTCTTCAACGTATACCTTGTGCAGGACGGCATCGAAGCGCGTCAGGCGAGCGGCGGAGACAACTACATACACAACCGCACCTTCCGCGGAACGGTGACGGGCAACGCATGGGGATACGCGGTGAAGGACATAAAAGCGGGTCAGCTGCTTTCGTGGGAGAAAACCATCACCATACCCGAGAGCATCCACTCGAGCTATTATGCCGACGAGACCAAGAACAACATCGAGGCTGTGCTGAAGAACATGAGCGTCGTGGCTTACATAGGCGAGTTCGACCAGAACGACAACAACAAGCACACTATCTACAACTGCTGCGAGGCGCGTCTTGGCGAGTCGCACAAGCAGACGGGCTTCGTCAAGCCTACCGACGTGAACAGCGCCGAGGCTGAGCAGAGCGTGAGCATCTTCGTGAGCAACGGAAAGGTGCACGCAGGCGGCGAATACGACCGCTTGCAGGTGTACAACCTCGCTGGTGCGCAGGTGGAGAACGCCGATCTTGCCAAGGGCGTGTACATCGTGAAGGTGACTGCCGACGGCAAGCAGACAACAAAGAAGGTGCTCGTGAAATAATAAGGGCAGCCGAAAACATATACATATAATATAATAAGGTATATCATGCGCAAGTCATACATATATATAATAGGTGCAACGATGTTGCTCGCGCCAGCCTCAGCGTTGGCGCAGGCATCGCTTTCGCCTCGCACGGCTATCGCCGTCGCTTCCCCCACCCTGCTGAAGTCGCCCGCTGCGCGAGCCGCAGCAGTGGGCGTCGCAAGCAGTCAGCTTTCAGCATACGTAACAATCGACCCTGCGCGCACATCGTGGCAGCAGTTGGGTGTGACGCCTATCGCCGAGAACGCCGGTACGGCTACCGTGCGCCTCACGCTCGACGCCTTGCAGCGTCTGGCTAAGCAGCAGGGTGTAGAGTACATCCAGATTACTTCGGGCGCAACACAGATGCTCAACCTCGCACGCCAGGAGGCTGGCACCGACCAGATACACAAAGGCACCGACCTGCCGAAGGCTTATACCGGCGAGGGCGTGGTTGTGGGCGTGGTTGACGCCGGATTCGACTATATGCACGCCGCTTTCCGCCGCCCTGCCGACGGAGCGCTGCGCATCAAGCGTGTGTGGGAGCAGGGCGCTACGACGCTCGACGGCGCTTCGGCTCCTGCGAAGTACGGCTACGGCATTGAGCTGAACACGCCCGAACTGATAGAGAAGGCGCAGGGCGACAGCGACTCTAACTCGCATGGAACGCACGTGGCTGCCATAGCTGCGGGTAGCGACGCCTACAAGGACGGGGCGTACGTGGGCAATGCGCCCGACGCCGACATCGTGCTCGTGGCGCTCGACCTGAACGCGAGCACCAACGCCGACATCAGCAACGCCGTGCAGTATATCTTCGACTATGCCGACGAGGTGGGCAAGCCGTGCGTCGTCAACCTCAGTCTGGGCAACCAAGACGGACCGCACGACGGCACTTCTACGTTCGACACCATGACCGACGCCATGCAGGGACCGGGCCGCCTCATCGTGGGCGCTGCCGGCAACCACCGCACCGACGCCTTCCACATCGACCATACCTTCGCTACAGCCGACGCTGCGCCGCTGCGCACGTTCGTGAAGTACAAGGTGGCGCCGTCTAACTCGGTTTCGGGCGGCACGATAGAGATTTGGGGCGAGAAGGGCGTCGACTTCACCGTAGACATCGCCGCCTACAGCACGTTCAACAAGAAGGATGCGCGGTCTACGACCGTTTATCCGGCGGAGGGCGTCACGGATGTAGACTTCGGCAAGTACGCTACGGGCACGTGGAAGGTGGCTTCGGAGGTGAGTCCGCTCAACGGCAAGCCGCACGTGGTGCTGACATCTGCGCTCACCTCGATACGCAACAACTACGCCATAGCGCTCACCGTGACGCCGAAGACGGCGGGCAGAGTGAACATTTGGTCGGACAATACGTATCTGGCGTTGGAGTCGCGCGACATAGAGGGCTTCTCGGCGCCCGACGCAGCGTCGTCTACGCTCTGCGAGATTGGCGGAACGGGCAAGCGCATACTCACCGTGGGTTCGTACACCACACGCAACGAGTACACGACAAACGGCGGACAGCAGGCTACGCTGCAGGAGACCGTGGGCGACCTGAGTTCGTTCTCGAGTTACGGCCCCACAGTAGACGGACGCATGAAACCGAACATTACGGCGCCGGGCTGCTTCATCATCTCTGCCGTGTCTAACAACGACGCATCGGGCAACTTGATGTACGCCGAATACAACGAGAACTTCGGTCGCTACAACCAGTACGGCTATATGCAGGGCACGTCGATGGCGTCGCCGTTCGTGGCAGGCATTGTGGCTACATGGCTGCAGGCTTATCCGCAACTCACGCCCGAACAGCTGCACGAGATTGTGCAGAACACGGCACGCAAGGACAGCTTCACGGCTACGGCGCCCGACAGCAACTGGGGCTACGGCAAGATTAACGCGCTCGACGGACTACGCCAGTGCATCGAGAAGCAGGAGACGGGCTGCGTGAGCATCGGCATGCCGTTCGACGGAACGGTGCGCATCGCAGACGGCAACATCTTATTGGGCTTCGCTCGCGACACGCAGGCTACGCTCGGCATCACAAGCATGACGGGCAGCACGCTGTTCAGCAAGCCGCTCGGCAAATGCTCGGCAGGCGAAACGCTGTCTGTTGCCGTGCCGCAACTGCCAAAGGGCGTGTATCTGCTCAGCGTAAAGACGCCGACAGCTACAAAGACCTTCAAGTTTGTTTGGCAATAATCCCATACTCTTTCATCGTCACCCGAACGCCGTCCGATCGGATTCCGTTCGCCGTCCGATCAGATTCCGAACGCCGTCCGATCAGATTCCGTTCGCCGCCCGATCGGACAGCGTTCGGTTGACGATGACTTTTCTACACACTAACAATAACTTCTGTCCACACAAAAGTGTGGAACTATTCTACACTTGTTCCACACTTCTCCACAACTTTTTAGTCTATGCCAAAGCACTAAAAAATTTTATTCACACTGACTATCAAACACTTACGCAAAACACTTCATATTCTGGCACGCAGATTGCATTCTATTAAGTGAACGACGCAACGAACAAACATCAGTTCAAGACGGAGTTCTACAGATAAACATTATAATTAACAATTAAAAATTTAAGAATATGAAGAAGTTAGTTTTTGTAGCTTTCGCAGCTTTCGTAATGGTATCAGTAAGCAACGTATTTGCAGGTAGCTCTAAGGCAGAGCTTGGTTTGAACATGCCGGTCGACTCAACCGTTGTTGACACAGCCGACACAGTAGGCGCTCCGGCAGAGGGTGAGCCGGCAGAACAGCAGGCAACTCCTGAGGAAGTGGCAATGCTCAGCGACTCGGTTGACTCGGTTGACTCTACAGCACACCTCTTCTCGAGCGTAATGCTCATGGACTCTACATCTACAGATACAACCGGCACAGAGGCTCCGGCAGTGGTTTAAGAGAAGGTAAGGATTTCAGACATAAATAACAACACACTAATTCCTTTCAGTCTGCATCGTTCTTGTGCGAACAAGAATGGTGCAGACTTTTTGTTTTCTACCACCAACGAATGTTTTATAAAATAAAAGCCAAGATTCTGCGTTATACAGAATATAGGGATAAGAATTTTGAAGCATATATGTTCAGCACCAGAATAAAAATACTTGTAGGCTACGCTTTGCTCGCCATCGTGTTGCTGTCTGCCACATGGATGGTATACGACAACACGCGTTCGTTGTCGGCCGTAAACCACGCCTCGGAGCGCTTTATGGCACGCCGCGACATTGTCTACTCGCTCGTGTTTTCGATGCTCGAGACCGCCAATGCCGAACGTAGCGTGCTGCTCGGCGACGCAAGCAAATGGGAACGCTTCGACCGCGCACTTAGCGGTTCGAAAAGGCACGCACGTAAGTTACGCCTGCTACTGAACGACACGCTGAAACAGCAGCGGTTGGATACGCTAATGGCACTGCTAATAGCGAAACGCGAGAACACGCTGCTCGTGATGAACGTACTGAAAAACAACAGCCGCGACATCTATTACAACAATAAGGTGGAGGCGCTGCACAGCGGACGCGACTCGATAGTGATTAGTCCACAGACGAAGGAGCGACACGAACAGCACGAGACGGTGTACGAGGTGGTGAAGACGAAACGCGGCTTCTTCAGACGTCTGGGCGACGCCTTCCGCAAACAGCGCACCGACACCATAAGCACTACCCGACTGACGCATCAGCCGTCTACCGACACCATCCATCACCGACTGAACATCGCCGACTCGGTGGCTAATGCGCTTGCCGAGATTCATAGCGAGCAGCAACGCGCCAACGACCGCCAGCAGGACATCATCAGTACGCGAAACGACCGTCTGCAGCTGGTGAGCATTCAGCTGACGAAGCGCACATGGCAGCTGCTGGAGGACATACAGAGCGACGAGCACAACGCTCTGCAGCGTGTTGTGGGCAAGGCTATCAGTTCGCGACGCGCCATGATCGTGAGAATTGCGGTGTTGGGACTGTTGGCAATTCTCTCGGCGGCGATTCTCGTGGTGTACATTCTCAGAGACATAAAGCGCGAGCGCCGCGACCGTCAGCGCATTCTTGAAGCGAAGACAGAGACGGAGCGCATCATGCAGCAGCGAGAGCGACTGCTGCTCACCATCACGCACGACATAAAGGCGCCGGCTGCGTCGATTGCCGGTTTCATCGACCTGCTCAGCGAGTATGTAGACCGTCCGAAGGCTGTGGGCTACCTGCAGAGCATATCTGGCTCGGCTAATCATCTGCTGCAACTGGTGTCGGCGCTGCTCGACTATCACAAGCTGGAGAGCGGAAAGGCGGAGCGACACGAGGTGAGCTTCCAGCCGACTGCGCTCGTCAGCGAGTGTGTGGCGCAGATGCAGCCGCTGGCTATGGCTAAACAGCTGCGCTTGGCTACAGATATAAACGTTGCGGAGGATATGTTCTGCCGTTCGGACGCGTTCCGCATCAAGCAGATTGTGAACAACCTCGTGAGCAACGCCATCAAATATACCGACGAGGGCGAGGTGCGTGTCGGCATAACCGTTCTGAACGGTTGGATGACGCTGAGCGTGAGCGACACGGGCTGCGGCATGACACCCGAAGAACTGCAGAGTGTGTTCAACGCCTTCACGCGTCTGCCCGGCGCTCAAGGCAAGGAGGGCGTGGGCATCGGACTCACTATCACTCGCGAGATTGTGACGCTGCTCGGCGGCAGAATAAATGTTGCGTCGACAAAGGGCAAGGGCACAACGTTCAGAGTGTGTCTGCCGGTGAAGGTGGTCACTAATCAGGGGATGCACTCAGGGGGTGCACTTAGGGGGTGCACTTGTCTCAAGTGCACCAACAAAGCAACAAGTGCACCAACAAAGCCAACGCCCCAAGGGGGTGCACTTGTCTCAAGTGCACCAACAAAGCAACAAGTGCATCAACAAAGCAAGCAACAAATACACCAACAAAGCCAACGTGACAGTTTGGTTGGTGCACTTGAGACAAGTGCACCCCCTAAAGACAAATCTCAACACCCCACTCTGTCCATCGTGATAGTAGACGACGACCGCCTGCAGGGTCAGCTCCTCAACGAGATGCTTCGGCGCATCGACGGCGTGCAGTTCGACATCACGACGACCATACACGCCGACGAAGCCATTAAGATTGCTGTGGAGAAGAATCCGCACATCGTGTTCACCGACATCGAGATGCCGGAGATGAACGGCAGCGAGATAATGCGCCGCATACGCAACGCATCGTCGGCTACGTCTGCAACCGACAAGTCCGTACTCCGCACGAAGTTCGTGGCTATGACGGCACACGAGCAGAGCATCATGCCGCAACTGCGCAGCGACGGCTTCGACGCCTGTCTGTTCAAACCGTTCTCGGTGCAGACGCTCGCCGCCACCATCTGTCAACTGACGGGCGCTGCAGTAAGGGTTTCTGAGAAAGAGCAAAACTCAAAACTCACAATCGCAGGCGAAGCCGAGAACAATTCAAAACTCAAAACTCAAAATTCAAAACTCAAATCCGCAGGCGAAGCCGAGAACAATTCAAAACTCAAAACTCAAAACTCAAAACTCAAATCCGCTCTCCTTCCCTTCACCGACGGCGACCCCGAAGCGGAAGCGCAGATTATAGGCGACATACGCAAGTCGATAGAGGAATACTTAGAGATGATTGGCGACGGTTCTGACCATGAGCGCGTTGCGAAGGCGGCGCACAAGGCGATGCCGCTGCTCGAGATGATTGAGCCGGGTGAGAACGCATGGGTCGCACCACTGCAAACCCCAGGGGGTGCACTTGTCTCAAGTGCACCAATAAAGCAACAATCAGGGGGTGCACTTGTCTCAAGTGCACCAATACAACAACCTGGAGGTGCACCAACAAAGCAACAACACCCACAAAGCGAAGAAAAAAACATCTTGGTTGGTGCACTTGAGACAAGTGCACCCCCTGGGGAAACAACTACACCCTCTGGGGAAACAACTACACCCCCTGGGGAAACAACTGCAGTCCCTAACGAACAAGAACGCGAAAGATTGACAAAACAACTGATAGAGAAACTTAAGGAAATACTATGCGACATATACTGATTGTAGAAGACGATATCGCTTTCGGCACAATGCTACAAACATGGCTGCGCAGAAAGGGATTTGAGGTGGACAAGGCGACATCGGTGGGTGCTGCCGTGAAGCTGCTCGTGGACATGAAGAGCGTAGACCTCGTGCTCTCCGACCTCCGACTGCCCGATCACGACGGCCTCCGACTGCTGGCTTGGATGCACGAGCACAGCATCAATGCGCCGTTCATCGTGATGACAAACTATGCGGAGGTGCAGAACGCGGTGCTCGCCATGAAGTCGGGCGCTGCCGACTATATAGCAAAGCCTGTGCAGCCCGACATTCTGCTGCAGAAGATTAACGATGCGATGGAGCAGAACACGCAGCAAAGCAATGCAACAATTCAAAACTCTACAACTCAAAATGCGCCAACGGCGCACAATTCAAAACTCAAAACTCAAAACTCGGAAGCCGCACCTCGCTACATCGAGGGCAAGAGCGAAGCCTCTCGACAGCTATACAGCTACGTAGAGCTGGTGGCTCCGACGCCGATGTCCGTTCTCATACTCGGAGCGTCGGGCACCGGCAAGGAGTACGTGGCTCACCGCATTCACGACCTCAGTCAGCGCCACGACCGTCCGTTCTTCGCACTCGACTGCGGAGCGATTCCGCGCGACGTTGCTGCATCCGAGTTCTTCGGTCATAAGAAGGGAGCGTTCACGGGCGCCGACGCCGACAAGCGCGGTGCGTTCGAGATAGCCAACGGCGGCACGCTGTTCCTCGACGAGGTGGGCAACCTGAGCTACGAAGTGCAGGTGCAACTGCTGCGTGCGCTGCAGGAGCGTCGCATCAGACCCGTTGGCGGAACGAAGGAGATAGACATCGACATCCGACTTGTCTGCGCTACGAACGAAAACCTTGAGGAGGCTGTCAGCGAGGGCCGTTTCCGCGAGGATCTCTACCATCGCATCAACGAGTTCACCATCTACATGCCTAAGCTCTCGGAGCGCGGCAGCGACCTTTTCCTCTTCGCCGACCTCTTCATCCGTCACGCCAACGAGGAGCTGAACCGCAACGTTGAGGGCTTCGACTCTGGCGCTGCGGAGATGCTCGCCTCACACTCATGGCCCGGCAACCTCCGCGAACTGAACAACGTGGTGAAGCGTGCGGTGCTGCTCACACGCGGCTCGCAGATCACCACCGCCGAACTGACGCTGGCGATGGGACAGATACGCACCGACAACGTCCTGCAACTGCACGACGAGGACACGGAGCGCCAACGCATCATCACCGCTCTGCAACAGACCAACGGCAACAAAGCCAAAGCCGCCCGTCTGCTCGGCGTAGACCGCAAAACAATATACAACAAGATTGAGAAACTGGGGATATAAATATAAATAGGGTGCTTTGGGAAGCACCCTATTTTTCTACATAGAAAAAACATACATACCTGTTGGCGGAATTAATTTAGTGCATACTTAATTCTGCCAATGGGCTTGT
>ERZ1032078.306-NODE-306-length-18875-cov-5.770032_pt1 | contig 18875 bp, 10 predicted proteins | sample MGYA00517101_ERZ1032078 | MGnify/ENA primary metagenome ERZ1032078 (study PRJEB33719, sample SAMN04261301) | wastewater metagenome | biome: rural village; feature: human; material: feces | host: Homo sapiens | place: El Salvador | collected 2013-01-14 ... | reverse complement strand
GAAAGAAAGAATAATCAAACCTTGTGTAATAATATAGTCTTCTCGTAGACTTTTCTTGCTTAGTTCTCCCTGATCCATTTCGTTCCACTCACGCATATTTGCGACAACACTTTCCCAGAAAGCGCAAATCAGTTTTTCGCTTTTTGAGAAATCCCCAACCAATCTGGAAATGCGTTTATGGGCGGTATAAAAAGTGTTCAGCGTAAAAATGTTGGACGAGTATTTGCTGAGATTATCCTTTTCCTTGTCAGTATACTTCCTGAGGAAATCAATAGAATTAACTACTTTCTTCGTTATAAGTGCATCCGGATCTTTCGACTCATATAAAGTGTTTAGCGATTTTGATGTTGTCACAGCGTGCTTGTTTAGATCAGTAAACATCTGCTGGCTTCTTTGAAGTCCTTGATCTTTGTAAATAACGACTGAAATGGTTTCTTCTTTTAGTGTTTCGTCCTCTTCTATGGCCGCCTCAATTGCAGCTCTCCGATGTTGACCATCATTAATCAGAAATGTAGAATCCATATCAATATTTAAAGTCCCTACATTCTCGTTGGCGTCGGAACAGGCGAACTCCATATTCCCGTCGACGGACGCTGCCAATGCCGAGAAGACATAGGAATCTCTATTATGCAAGATATAATCCCGTATTTCTGGAATCCTGGCTTCATTCAATCTCCGCTGCGCACGATACTCCGGCGGCACATCTGAATCACCCATCAAGAAAATTCGGCTCAATAGTCCCATAGGAACCATGCAGATATAGTATTCTTTTCCCGCTTGATTTCCTCTTACCGCGGGGAACTGGTATTTCAGCATAGCACGCCCTCCTAAATATACTTACGTATATACGTAAGTATAGCACGTGCATAAAGAAAAATCAATAATTCTTAGAAAAAAAAACGAAGGACGCAGGCTGTAAATCTTCCTGACGTCCTTTGTTTGATTCGATTAATTTCTAAAAGTAGCTTTGAACAACTCTTCTATCCGACGCTTATTGCAGTCAACATTTGTCTGATCAAAATATGCCGATAAAAAAGCCCCATATTTTATGTTTACAGATGCCTCATCTTCATGTTGCTCTTTCGCGTCTTTAAGAACAATATATTCGGGCATTTCTTCAATTGCATTAATAGTGGACTGAATATGCCTTGGCACAGGTAAATGTCGGTCGGAATACCATGTTTTTATTGTATCGATCTTATATACAACGTCGTAGTGCTCTAATAATCCATTAAGATCTTCATTCATGACGAGTTGGTTAACAACATGCTTTTTATACTGTTTCACAAGCGTAGCGGGAAGAGAAATATCATATCCTTCATTCACTGTTTTCCACTTGACAACTTTACGCCTGTTATCAGGGATAATGAAATGCTCAAGATTATGATTGTTATCATTCGAATAAATTAGTGAAAGCCAGTTCGCATTAGCGTCATAATTGTCCACGGTTGAACATATAAAACTGAGCTTTTCAAATGAATATACGTCTTGAACTGAAAACCGTTCTAAATAACTGTTTCGCAGATTCTTTGCTGCGGTTAATGCATTAGAAATCGGGCTTTCCGAGTTTAACGCGTCTCTTACACTATGATCAATACCCGCTTTAGACTTTTTTTCTCCACTAAGAACAAACAAATATGTATACACATACAAATTGGTTATGATCCTTCTGAATTCATCATGACGAATAATTTCAGGTAGGCTTTCGCTGTTAAGGATAAACTGTACAAAATACATCAATGGCAACTTTTGATAGATTGCACCTTTCAGTTCAAGAACTGCCAAACTCATTTGTTTTAGTCCCAGATGGTCATTGGTGTTGCGATACTCGTAACTGTGTCTGCATAGATTTACAAAACGGTAGTCTGTCAGTCTCAAGTCCTTATAAAACTGATTAACCTTTTCTCCAAATCCTATCATATCGGTAAGCAACACATTTGTTTCGTCCATAGTTTTTTCTTCAATATAGTGTTTGCCTGATATCGTTAGATTCTTGGGTAGAGAAGAACTGTCTGTTTCTAAAAGATAAGTGTATATGTACTCGCTTGTGTCTTCAAATCCGTATTTTTTGAAAAGGCTTGCATTTCGTTTTAGATTTGCCCATTTATTCCTAAGCGCAGGATAAAGAGGAGCTTCAAATTTTTCAAAACAGTGGCCCTTAAAAATATCCTCGACCTTTAAAAGTTGAGCCTTTTCATTGATATCCAGAAACAACTGTTCAACTGGATGTGATCTGTCGTGTTGATCGTTGATTAAGACTAGCATTCTGCTATCTAGCAGTTTCTGTTTAAAATCGCTAATTCGAGTATTAGGTCCTAATGCATTAATGTAATCCTCAATAAGCTGATATGCCCGTTCAAAGTCCTCCGCTTGCCCGTATATATCAGAATCCGCTGAAATGGTTAATACATATTTGCCGTCTTGTAGTTCTACATAGTCTCCAATAGAATCGTTTTCAAGCAGTATTCTCCCAAAAGGAATCAATTTCCGCTGTATTGTTTCTTGTTCTAATTGATGCCCCTGATAATGATTATAGAGTGCAACAAGAGTTAAAAAACAAGTTGTAATACGCTGTTGCCCATCAACGATTTCATATCTTTCATCCGACTCGTCCAGAATGGTATTGCCAATAAACTTGCTGTTCTGAGAAATATCTGACAGCAAGGTGGCAATCCTTTCATTTTCCCACTTATACTCTCTCTGATATACAGGAATAACGAGGCGATGCTTATTCTGCTTAAAGTTTATTTCCTGTCCAAACCCAGAGTCCATTGTAAACAAGTCTGCAATTGTAATAACAAAAGATATCATACTGATCTCCTTAGTAATTATTCTCTATATTATTAAGAGCTACCTCGGAATCTCAACCCCGGCTACATAATACTTGTTCTATCAATCAGAACACCAGCGCAACCACGCGGCATTTATTGATTGTCCCGTCTCCGTAAACGTTCTGCCAATCGTGGATCTGCCAATGCACGTGCTCCAAGATCTCTTTGAAATGGACGAACCAGCCCATGGGATCGTCCCACTCGTAGTACTGATAGAGCTGTTTGCCCACATCGTCCAACTTTGCATATTCATCCGGCGTGATCGATTCATAGAGATCCTCAATATCGCCGGATTCATAGGCAAACACTGCGTCTTTTAGCACGATCCCATGATACTCGTGGGCTTGTCCGGACGGTAAACAGCCTCGCATGGCGTCGACCTCGGCGGACAGGATTCTTACGAACTCATCGTTCCGGCAACGCTCATAGCGCCCTTGCAATTCAGCCGACAGACCTTCAAATCGCAGCCTCCCGCCGATTTCCTCGATCTTGTCTGCGGTCTGGCCGAAATAGCTCCTTGAACCGCTCTCATACGTCATCGCAAGGCGCCGTTCCCCTTCCTTATCAAAGCCGGGATTGATGCAAACCCATTTATCGTCGATATAGGCTTCGGTATATAAGAAATAGCTTGTTGACATGGCCTCATGTCCTTTCTGCTTTTTGCTGCCCCGTTGTCAAACTTGGTGATCCGGGACGATTTCGACGATGTCGTCCATCGTGCAACCCAGTGCGGTGCAGATCTTGACCAGCACTTCACTGGAAACGACGGCGCCGTCTTTGCCCATTTTCGTGATGGTGGCTATGCTTACGCCCGCCGCTTCTGCCAATTCCTTCTTTTTCATTTCCCGGTCGATCAGCAGTTTGAAGAGCTTTTTATAACTTGCGGCCATTGGCTTCACCCCCGCAATAGATATGATTTTATATTATACCACATCTTTCCTGATTTCTCAACTGTTTTCAGCAATAATCCTGCGATTTCATCATTTTTCGTTTTGCCGACTATAATTGTCTCTTTGGCAAAAAAGAACCCAAGCAGAGGTCAAGCCCGCACGCCGTATTTCTTTGTCTACTGCGACGCAGAAACTGTGTGCAGAAAGACTCTCAAGTGACTTGACTTTCCGGTGGAAGAGAGCTACAATCCAAACGCTCCCGGGGAGCGGCGAATCTGCCGCATTCCACGGGAGCGTTTCCATACGACCACATGTTTGACCACAACCGCCTTTGGAGGACGTGGAGGCAGCGGAGAAAAGAGCGCCGGAGAGCAAGTTTTCCGGAGCGGAAAGGTTCAAATGGGTTTCATGCACATGTAACACCAGGTTCGAGCCCCTTTGGGACCATCAGGTCGGGGGTTCGAGCCCCTCCACTCGGACCACGAAATACGGTAGTCCATAATACAAGGGGCTACCGTATTTTTTATTTTTATGTCGAAGAAGTCCTTATATCAAGCAGTTTTCCGAGTATGGGTGTGCAAAAGTCCTCAATGCTCGGATTTTGCTATTTTACCGAAGGTGAGCTGCTGATTTTTGCTTTGCACCCCCCTTATGGGAAAAATCAAAAAGTAGATAGATTTATCAAAAGGTTGCAGAGGAAAATCAAATTGTTCCTTGACATTTATTTGCTACGCTTTTCCTCTTTCCCAGGGAGAGTCAATGTTCCTGCTGATTTTGATACAATAGAAAAAGATTTCTCTAAGGTCAAACCCGCCGAAAAGGCATAAAACAAGGGCTTTCGAGGTCAAATACTGACTTTGAACGCCCTTGTTTTCTTCATTCAGTTGTGCATTTCGACTGTTCCAAATCCCGTAGGCACCGTGGGGTGTAAACCTTGCGGTGTACGGATTTCGGAATAATTAAAAGTTTAATCCACCGTAGCGTTGTCCTCGATTTCCTTAAGTGTACGACCATCCTTTGCCTTCCATGTGCGAGGACCACTTGCGCTATAACCAAGCACAAAATCAGCAGCAGCGGAGGCAATGGTGCAGAAGCTTGAGGACGGCGAAATGCTCACGACCGCAGAGGTTGAAACTCTTGCAGGTGCGCTGGAAGCCGCCACACAGGCAGAGGAGACCGCCGAAACCGTTCAGCAAGAAGAAGCAACCCCCGCCGAGAAAAAGCCCCTGACACCCGTTGAAGCCATTGTAAGAGTGGCACAAGGCAAAGTCGGCAACGAAAACGAAAAATTGAATATTGACAACACCGCAAACCGCAACTATACTGAAAACATAAACAGCAATGAACAAGGAGGCGTACCCAATGACAGCGACAGAGTGGATAGAGGAATGGTTGAAGGAGTTCCCGAGCGACAAACTATTGGTGAAGGAAGCACGGGAGAGGGGCGAGACGGACGAGGAGATCAAGAGCTTTCTCGAAGGGATCTAATCCAAGGCGTTAAGCGTGTATTGAATGACAGCGGTGTTGTCGCAACAGAGTTAAAGGATTACTCTGCCGACAGCACCGCTTTTTCTAATGCTCTTACAGCGGCAAGAACAATGGACCAACAAAACGGATGGGCTGTGTCTCCGCAAGATACGAATGAATTGCAAGGTAAGCACCTGCTCATGGATGCAAACGGGACAATCGGCCTTGCTATAACTTCTGACGGCGATGTTGAAGCTGTGTTCAAAAACAAAGCACTAAACAAAACTCGCCATGCACTGGACGGAGTTATGCCGCAAGCGCTTGCAGCAGGTGGTACAAAGCTGGATTGTTACGGCGAAAATTTGGTTAAAGCATATGAGCGATACGGCTTCGTGCCTGTTGCCCGTGTGGAGTTTAATCCCGAATACGCAAATGAAGGGTGGACGCCTGACAAGGGAACACCTTACATTTACTTTATGATGCACAACGGAGACAGCGCCGAGACTGTTGCGGCTAACATAGGTAAATACCCTCAGAGTACCGCTGAGCAGCGCAAAGCCCTCCCGACCTTCGGTAAGGAAGAGTACGATGCGGCTTATGCGTATAGAGATGAGCTTTTGGCGCAGCAACAATCCAACCTCCCCGAAGGCATGGGCGCAGCTTCCGCAGAGTTTACCGGCGAAATGTCCCCTGCCGAAAAGTGGGTAGCCGAAGCGCAGGGTAAGGGCGACAATGCGCTGCACGATATCAGCAACGCAGCGCAGCGTAATCTTGCCGAACAGCAAGGACGAGCCCCACAGGAAATGCCTAAAGTCGACCTTAACGGTATGCTGACTTCCAAAACCGCTAACACGGCGCAGAACAGCGGTGTTACTCCACAGGATATGTCCGACGCTATCTTAAATGATGCAGCAAACAGTCGTTTTTCATACTATGCATATTCGGACGAAGAAGCACTCACCAAAGCAAAAGACGAGATCGACGCCGAGGGCTGGCAAAATGCGCTTAACACATATCAAAGTGATGTGCGCAATGGCAAAGTGTCTAAGGATATGACCGTAAAGGGCATTGTACTGTACAACAACGCCGTTTCAAGCGGTGACTATGTAACAGCCCTCAATATACTTGACAGCGTGGTAAAGACCGTAAGAGGCGCAGCACAGGCTACGCAGGCGGTAAATATACTCAATAAGCTTTCGCCCGAAACGAGACTGTATTGTATCTGCCGTGGCATTGACGGCATCAAGAGCCAAGTGCAGAAGAAGTACGGCAAAAAAGCGCCTGACATAGAAATTGACGAAGCGCTGCTCACCGACTATGTTCAGAAAATGAGGAGCGGAGACACAGAGGCGGCAGAAGCAGCGTGGGAAGCTGTGCAGCAGAACATAGCTGATCAGATACCGGCAAGCTGGATAGATAAGCTTAACGCATGGCGATATCTTGCTATGCTCGGCAATCCTCGCACGCACATTCGCAACACTTTTGGCAATGCTTTCTTTTCAATCCCTGTAATGGTGAAAAATGTTGTAGCCACTGGAATTGAGGCCGGTGTAGATAAGCTCAGCAAAAATGGCATACAAAGAACAAAGGCGCTGCTTAACCCGCTGACCAGCAAACAGGACAGAGCCTTGCTTGTAATAGCAATGGCGGACTATGCCAACGCAAGTGAGCAAATCCTTGCCGGCGGCAAATACGATGACATTTTTTCGGGCGTTAGTGATAAGCAAACTATTTTTCGGTTCAAGTCGCTTGAAGCTGCCCGTAAGTTTAACAGTAAAGCACTTGACAAGGAAGATGTGTTGTTCGCAAAACCCCATTATGCCACAGCCCTTGCCGGTTATCTGAAGGCTAATGGCATAAGCGCAGTCGAGTTTACTAACGGCTCAATGTCGGAAGCGGCGATGGACGAAGCGAGAAACTACGCTGTCAAGGAAGCGCAAAAGGCGACTTTCAGAGATATCAATCCATTTTCTGAAATGGTCTCTAAACTCGGCAAGTCAAAGCATAAGGTCGTGAATGCGGCTACAAGCGCCGTACTGCCGTTTAAAAAGACCCCCGTAAATATACTTGTCAGAGGTGTGGAATACTCCCCTGCGGGGCTTTTGAAGGGCTTAATCGATATCCGCAATATTAAGACCCCTAACAATCCCAAAGGCACAAAGACGGCGGCGGAAGTCATTGACGAGATCGCAACCGGCCTTACCGGTACAGGGCTGGTCGCCTTGGGCGCACTGCTTGCAAGAAGCGGCGTTTTGATAGGCGGCGGCAGTGACGATGACAAAGAGAATAACTTCCAAGCTTTACAAGGAAAACAAAACTATGCGCTTGTGCTTCCCGATGGCACGACTATCACGCTTGACTGGCTTGCACCCGAGGTGCTGCCGGTGTTCGTCGGCGTGGAGCTGCACAATTTCCTGTCAGGTAACGGCAACTCGTGGGAGAACATTCTTGCAGCGATCTCCACGATCCCGCAGCCTATGCTTGATATGTCCATGCTCCAAAGCGTAAACGACCTTATCGACAATGCTTCATATGCCAAAAAGGGCAAGGGAATATATAAAATACTTGCCGGAATGGCGGCAAGCTTGGTATCTCAGTTTATCCCGACGGTGCTCGGTCAGCTAGAACGCACTTTTGAGACGGAGCGGCAGCAAACATTTATCGACTATTCCGACGGTGCACCGAGCCGCACTGTTCAATCGTTTTGGGCGAAGCTCAACGACAAAAATCCCCTTTACGACTACAACAAGATCCCGTACATTGACGCATGGGGCAGAACGGAAGAAACGGGCACATTCGCCGAAAGACTTGTCAACAACTTCATCAACCCTGCATATGTCAAAGCGGGCAGTAAAACACCAATTGACGACGAGCTTAAAAGGCTTTATGACCTTGGGAAAACGGAAGTGTATCCGACAAGGGCAGAGATGGACACAAAAATTGACAAACAACACCTCACCGCCGAGGAATACACAAAGTATGCGACAAAGCGTGGGCAAGAGTCACTCAAACTTGTTAACGAGCTTATTAACAGCTCGGCATACAGGAACATGTCTGATGCGGACAAAGCCGATACTATCGAAATCCTGTACAAGTATGCGGATGAAATTGCAAAGAAGTCTGTAAAATCTTCGTATGAGGTGAAAAGCTGGGTAATGGATGCGCAAAAGAGTAATAACCCTGCTGCCTATATCGCCGACCGTTCTGCGCTTCTGTCAGTCGACACAGACGGCAACGGCAGGCATAACAATGTCGAAAAGGTCAAAGGGCTTGCCAAGCGCTACTCCGGTGCTGAGCTCGTCGATAAAGTGCGTGAATACATGTCAACCGATAAAGGTAATTGTGAGCTTGCTGATATGCTTGAAAATGCACAGGCGGCGGGTGTTTCGGACAGTATCACACTTGATGTCTACGCCTATAAGACCGGTGGTCACAAAAAAGCCGAGGTTGAAGAGTATATCTATTCTAAGGTAAACTCGGCGGCGCAGCGGTCGGCATTGTACTATTCGCTTTATAAAAAGTGAGTTGTCATAAAATGCGTGCTTAAAACGCCTAACACGGTGTCGAATAATACCGACACGAAGTCGGTTTCTTTAACACATGAAAACGCCGCAAAGCATTGATAAATAAAGAAAAACCCTGTAATCTCAACGACTACAGGGTTTATCTGCTGTTGGAGCGGGTGAGGGGAATCGAACCCCCGTATTCAGCTTGGGAAGCTGATGTTCTGCCATTGAACTACACCCGCATAAATTGTATTATAACACCGAATTGATCGCTTGGCAAGAGCAGACATGGGTGCTTGTTTGATGTTGCATAAATTTTACCACCACGATTTTTGCAATATGCCGAAATTTTCCGGCTCAATTGACGGCAAACGCTGCATCATGGTAAAATATATTTGTACGCACAACACTTGAATGTATATACAAGGAGGATGAGCATGAGAAAATTTAAAAAGCTGCTGTGCATAGTGATAGTGCTTGCACTTGCAGTAAGTCTCTTCGCATTCCCCGCATCGGCGGACAACTCGGTATCTGAGGCGGATTATCCCTTTGTTTTTGTCCACGGACTTATGGGCTGGGGCGCAAGATCGGATCTTGACCCGATAGTCCCGTACTGGGGCATGACGACCGGTAATCTGATGAAGTACTTAAACGGCAAGGGCTTTGAAAGCTACGCTGCGCAGGTCGGACCGCTCTCCGGCGCATGGGACAGAGCGTGCGAGCTCTATGCCCAGCTTACCGGCACAAGGGTCGATTACGGTATCGTCCACTCCGGCGAAAAGGATCACGATCGCTTCGGCATCACTTATGACGAGCCGCTGTTTAACGGCTGGAGCGCCGATAAGAAGATTAACCTCATCGGTCACAGCTTCGGTGGCGCAACCATCCGTATGTTCCTTGAAATTCTCACAAACGGCGCACCCGAAGAGGTCGCAGCCGCAAAGGCGGCAGGCGTTGAGGTCTCGCCGTTCTTTGAGGGCGGCAGAGGCGACTGGGTGTATTCGCTCACGGCGGTGTCCGCACCCCACAACGGCACGACCTTCATTGAAAAATGCGACATTTCCACCGATGTAGTCACAAACTTCGTGTACAATATCGGCGCATCCCTCGGCATCACCAAGTTCAAGGGCGTGTACGATCTCCAGCTTGAGCACTTCGGCATATATCAGAAGGACGGCGAGACCGACCTTGAGTACCTCATCCGTGTACTCAACGACAAGGAGTTCATGAGCCACAACGACAATGCGATATATGACCTCACCATCGATAACGCCCTCAAGATAAACGACGGTATCGAGATGCAGGATGATGTATACTATTTCTCCGTGACTGGTGACGCAACGCATTACAGCAAGGTCACTAAGACCGAGGTACCAAATGCCAACATGTTCATTCTGCTCAAGCCCTTTGCGCAGATGATGGGCGGTTACTACGATAAGTACACCCCGGGCGGCGTGTATATCGACCGCACATGGCTTCCCAACGACGGCATGGTCAACGTTGTGTCCGGCCTTTATCCCATCGACAGCAGCTTTAACTGCCTTACTAACAACGGCAGTCAGGGCTATGCAATCTACGACGGCTACTCGGCAAAGCACTTCAAGGCCGGCGTGTGGAATGTCCTGCCAACTCAGCCGTATGACCACTTGAGTATCGTCGGCGGCATGCTGTCGAACACTAAATACAAGGTCAGATCCCTGTACCTTGACCTCATCGACAACATCACGAGCACTTACGACAATGTCCCGGCAGCGGGCATGAAGCCGCCGAGCTTCGGCATTTGGAAAAACGGCAACCTGTGGGGATAATTAAAAATTTAGATTCAAATGTGAATTAATTGAAAAATCGTGGTTTTGCCACGGTTTTTCTGTTGAAAATAGGCTGGACTTTTAGTATAATTATAAGACAATCATTTTATAGGGGACAGCATTATGTCGGCATATGTTCAGTTTGAAAAAGTCAGAAAAGTCTATCAGATGGGTGAGGTGCAGATCGAGGCGCTGAGGGATGCAACCTTCAATATCGAAAAGGGCGAGATATGCGTCATCGTCGGCGCATCGGGTGCAGGCAAAACGACGCTTCTCAACATCATCGGCGGCATGGATGAGCTCACCTCCGGCAGGGTCATGCTCGACGGGCAGGAGATATCAAAGTATAACTCCAAGCAGCTCACGACCTACCGCAGATACGATATCGGCTTTGTGTTCCAGTTTTATAACCTCATCCAGAACCTGACGGCACTTGAAAATGTCGAGCTTGCGGCGCAGATATGCCGTGACCCTATGGACGCAAGAAAGGTCATTGAGCTTGTCGGCTTAAAGGATAGAGCGAACAATTTCCCTGCCCAGCTTTCCGGCGGCGAGCAGCAGCGCGTTGCGATAGCCCGAGCTTTGGCAAAAAATCCGAAGCTTCTTTTGTGCGATGAGCCGACCGGCGCACTTGACTATAAGACCGGCAAGGCTGTCTTGCAGCTTTTGCAGGATTGCAGCCGCAAAAACGGTATGACCGTCGTCATTATAACGCACAATCAGGCGCTAACAGCGATGGCGGACAGGGTGGTGTCAATTAAAAGCGGCACCGTGACCGATGTCACCATTAACCCCAACCCCACCCCGATTGAATTTATTGAATGGTAAGGAAAGCTAAATGAACAAGCAGACGGCAAAATTGACGATACGTGAGATCAAGGGCAGCTTCGGGCGCTATATGGCGATATTCGCCATCATTGCGCTTGGTGCGGGGCTCTTTGTCGGTCTGCGCATGTCAAAGCCGGACTTTATAGAGACCTATGACCGTTACCTGCACGAGACGAATTTTTATAACTTCCGCCTTGTGTCGACCCTCGGCCTTACGCAGAACGATGTTGACGAGGTCTTGAAGCTCGACGGCGTTAAGGACGCCGAGGGCGTTGTAAGCGCAGATTTTCTTTACAATCAAAGTGACGATAAATCCATCGTCGTTGCCGCACAGGAGATACCCGAGCGAATAAATCTCATCGACCTCAAAGCAGGCCGCATGCCGGAAAAGGGCAATGAATGCCTTGCCGACCCGGAGATGTACACAGAGGACGACATCGGCAAGACAATTAAGCTTTCAAAGCAAAATTCCGAGCAGACCATGGATACCTTCGCTTACGACGAGTATACCATTGTCGGCTTGACGGAGACCGTTTTGTACATTAACCTTGAGCGTGGTTCAAGTACCCTTGGCAGCGGCAGCGTTGAGGGCTATATCTACCTGCCGTCGGACGGTTTTTCGGTCGATTACTTCACCGATATCTATGTTACCGTCGATGCCGAGGGCTATGTCTACTCGGACGAGTACAAGGATAACGCCGAAGCGTATGTAAAGCCGCTGGAGCAGTTCATGGCCGAGCGGGCGGTCATCCGATATAACAGCATCATTGACGAGGCAAACGAGAAGCTTGCCGACGCAAAGGCACAGTATCAGTCGGGACTTAATAAGTACGAGCCTGCCAAGGCAGAGTACGAAAGCGGCGTAAAGCAGCTCAAAACCGAGAAGGCAAACGCCGAAGCAAAGCTTGCAAAAGCTAAAAAGCAGCTTGATGATGCAGAGAAAATGCTGCAAGACCCGTCAATTCTGGACGAAAAGCAAGCCGAGCTCGATGCCGCCAAGGCAAAGCTCGACAAGGGCAAGGCAGAGTACGAAAGCGGCGTAAAGCAGTTTGAGACCCGCAGCAAGAGCGCATATCTCGTTGTTGACCGCCAGATAACTACCTATACCAACGCAGTTGAAAGCCGCAAGGCAAATATTGCGCAGCTCAATACTGAGCTTGACGAACTCAACACGCAGCTTGACGAAGCGGTTGCGAACGGACAGATCATCAAGGCGGCAAGCCTCAGAACGCAGATCCGCCTAAGGCAGTCCCGGCTTGAGACGAACGAGCGGGAGCTTGAGCGTGCCGAGAAAAATCTAGCCACGGCTCAGGCCAAAAAGGGCGAGATAGATGCCGAGCTTGCACCATATAAGAAACAGCTTGACGACGCCAAGGCCGAGCTTGACAGCGGCTATGCGCAGGTGAACGCCGGTCAGGCTGAGCTTGACAAGGCGAGAAAGCAGCTCGAGGACGCCCCACAGCAGATAGCGCAGGGCAGGGCGCAGTACGAAAAGTCCAAACAGCAGATGGAGACCGAGTTTGCAAAGGCCGAAAAGAAGCTTGCCGCCGGCAAAAAACAGCTTGATGCGGCAAAGTCTCAGCTTGACTACGCCAAGGCGCAGCTCACCGCCGCCGAGAAGCAGATAAAGAACATGGAGCATGCCGACACCTATGTGCTCGGCCGTGACACCAATATCGGCTACGTCTGCTTTTCAAGCGACACCGATATCGTACAGAGCGTTGCGGGCGTGTTCCCGGTATTCTTTTTCCTCGTTGCGGCGCTCGTGTGCCTAACGACCATGACCCGCATGATTGACGACCAGCGCACGCAGATAGGCATCATGAAAGCCCTCGGCTACAGCTCGTCATCAATAATGCTCAAATACATGATCTATTCCGGCAGCGCAACGCTGTTTGGCAGCATCATCGGCATAGCCGTCGGAGCTTTTGCGTTCCCCGCCATTATTTGGTTCGGCTACGGCACAATTTACAACTTTTCCAGTCTTGTTTACACCATGCACTGGGCACTTGCATTCGGAATGGTGGGCGTGAATCTGCTCGGCATGCTGCTCGTTACATGGTTCTGCTGCGTGAATGAGCTCAGGTGCGCACCTTCGGATCTTATAAGACCCAAAGCACCCGAAGCCGGCAAGCGCATACTTTTAGAACGCATCGGCTTCATTTGGAACCGTCTCAGCTTCATGCAGAAGGTCTCCGTGCGTAATATTTTTCGCTACAAGAAGCGTATATTTATGATGCTCCTCGGCATCGGCGGCTGTACCGCCCTTGTTCTTACGGCGTTCGGCCTCAACGACACGATACAAGGCGTTGTCGATAAGCAATACAGCGACATCGTCTTGTACGACTACGAGGTCTCACTTGCCTATGACATGACTGCCGATGAGCAGAAAGTTTTCCTCGACGACTGCGGCGATAATGTAGCTGAGGCCATGTTTCTGTACCGCACTAGTGCCGATGTCAGTGCAAACGGCTCAATAAAATCCGTGACGCTCACGGCAAGCGACGGGCAGGGGATAGGCGAGTTTATAAATCTCGTAAACGACGGCGAAGCGGTTGCATACCCCAAAGCCGGCGAAGCGATAATTAACTGTAATCTTGCGAGGATGATGGACATAGATATAGGCGATGAGATAAAGCTCACCACCGCCGACATGGACACACTCACCGTAAAGGTCAGCGGCATTTTCGATAACTATGTCGAAAACCTTGTGTTTGTGAATCTCGACACCTGCACAGAGCAGTGGGGCAGTGCCCCCGAGCTCAAGGCAGCGCTTCTGAAAGCCCCCGAGGGTGCGGATGTGTCGGCTTGCGGAGAGAAGATATCCTCCGTTGACGGTGTGCGTACGATGCAGATGAGCATAAGCTCAAGGAACAGGATAAGCAACATGATGTCGAGCCTTTTGTTCGTCGTTGCGATGATCATCCTCTGCGCCGGACTTCTTGCGCTTATAGTTCTGTATAACCTCACAAATATCAATATTTCCGAGCGCATTCGTGAGATAGCAACGATAAAGGTGCTGGGCTTTTATCCGCATGAGGCGGCGAGCTATGTCTTTAGGGAAAACCTTGTGCTAACGGGCATGGGTGCCCTGTTTGGTCTGCTGCTCGGAGTGGTGCTCCATGCGTTCATCATGGATGCGATAAAGGTCGATATGATGTACTTTAAGCCCATGATATCGCCACTGAGCTTTGCTTTTGCCGTGCTTCTCACATTCGGCTTTGCGCTCCTCGTAAATGCCATCATGCGCCGCAGGATAGATAACATCGATATGGCAGGTGCCCTCAAATCCATAGAGTGATTTGACATTCCACCCAAAATGCATTATATTGATAAGGATATAACATTTAAGAGTATAACATTCCGATACATATTAGGATTGGGTCAAAAATGGAGAATTTGCAGGTCTTATTGCCCGGCTGGGAGACGGTTCGCTGCATCGGCAGCGGCAGCTCCGGCAAGGTCTACGAACTGAGAAAGAAAGATGAATACGGCGGAGATTTTCATTCGGCGCTCAAGGTGATATCCATCCCCTCAACTCAAAAGGAGTACGAAGAGATGGAGAGCACAATGAGCGAGTTTGCCATGCGCTCTAAGCTGCGTGACAAGGTCGAGGAGATAAGCGGCGAGTACCGCCTCATGGGCGTATTGCGCGGCCACCCTAACATCGTCAACTGTGAGGATCAGATGATAATCCCTCATGAAAACGACCTCGGCTGGGATATCTATATCCGCATGGAGCTTTTGACCTCACTGCCGGACTATGTGCGTGAAAACGGTATGACCGTGAGCGAAGTGATAAGGCTCGGCATAGATATTTGCAGTGCGCTTGAGCTGTGCCGCCGGAACAATATCATCCATAGAGATATCAAGCCGCAGAATATTTTCGTCAGCAAGTACGGCGGCTTCAAGCTCGGTGACTTCGGTGTTGCCAAGGTCTCCAAGATAAACGACCGTGCCGATATGGTCGGAACATATTCATATATGGCACCCGAGGTGTACAAGGGTAATGCATATGACGACAGGGTAGATATCTATTCGCTCGGTATGGTGCTCTATTGGCTTTTAAACGGGCGAAAAGGACCGTTTTTGCCGCATGACGGGACGCCGACCTCGGCTCAGCTTGCCGATGCGCAGCTACTGCGATATCGTGGTGAGCCTCTGCCGCCTCCGCTCAACGGCAATCAGGCACTTAAAAATCTTGTCCTGAAGGCTACTGCATATGACAGTGCCAACCGCTTCCTTTCTCCCACGGAGATGAAGCAGGCACTCATTTTGGCGGCAAGCGGGCAAAGTCCGGTTGAAGCAACCAAGCCCAATTTCGACAGCGATGCGACCGTCCGTGAGGAGTTTCCTCGGCGTGAGCCGATAGAGCAGGCACAGACCCCGCCGCCTGTACAGGAAAAACCGAAGCCCCAGCCAAAAAAGCCGGAGCCTCCGAAAAAGGAAAAAGAAAAAAGCGACAGCAAAACAATGTCGCAGTTTGTAATAGCCATATCCGTGACAGTCATTGCGATAATTGCGGCAGTGCTCATCTTCCTCGGCATCAGCAAGGGATGGTTCAGCTCCGACCCGAGCGATGACCCGGATCCCACGGAAAGTACAAAGCCCACGCCGACGGCGACCGTTGAGCCGACGAAAAAGCCCGAGATAAACTCGGTCGTCGTTAGCTCACCGAGATTAATCATGACCGAGGGCGACTCGGCGACGCTCACCGTGAGCTGCATGCCCGAGCCCGAATCGGCGGCCGACATGCCCGAGTATGTCTGGAAAAGCAGCGACTCGTCCGTTGCGACCGTTGACGACCGAGGAAATGTCGAGGCGATCAGCGAAGGCACGGCAACTATTATGGTATATGTCAAAGACAAGATGGAGCTTCACGACGAGTGCATGGTCATCGTTGAAGCGCCGGTCGTGACCGAGCTCAAGATAGAAACGATGCCCACAAAGACCGTCTACACGGTCGGCGAGGAGCTTGACACCACGGGGCTTGTCCTGCGTGCCTACTACAATAACGGCACGGCAGAGCGCATAACGAACCCCGAGGAGTACACCGCCACCTGCGACATGAACGGCTTCGGCAGCAAGACCGTTACCGTCACCTACGGCGGTCAAACTGCGGAGTACACTATAAGAATAAGCATATTCGGACAATTGGATTAAAAATAAGCTCGTCATTAGACGAGCTTATTTTTTTATTTTCTGCCGAGCTTGGCAAAGAATTTGAAGGTCAGCGGCCAGATTAGACCGGCAAAGAGTATGACGATAAAATACCGCACACCGTGGGCAACGCTGTGCCCGCCGAACAGCGCCAGTAGCGGAGCCTTGAGCGCCGCCTTTATGCCGACCGTAACGCCCAGACCGACGACTACCTTGATTATCTGCGTCCACCAAACCGCCTCGGTGGGGAAGTTTATATACTTTCTATCAAGGTGGAACACCAGCAGCAGGCCGATGGCGCAAAACAGTATCATGTATGCGTTTTTAAGACCGGAGGCGTAGTTTCCCGTGTCGAGATCGGCAGGGAAGTGATAAAGCTCCACAAAGGTGACAAATGCGCCTGCCAGCACGATAAACACTGCAAACAGGATGTAAATGCTCTTTGGCTTTTCGTCCATGTCACGGAAAAACGGGTACAGCACGAACATGAGGACTAGACCGATGCCGAGCGAAACGCCGACATCAAGCGGCGTGTGGACGCCCACATACATCCTCGAAAACGCCGTCAGAACGATAAGCAGTACAAGAACTATCCGCAGTACGGTGCTTTTCGTGTATCTTGCCGGTGCACCCAGTGTCGCAAATGCATTCTGCGTGTGGCCGCTCGGAAAGGAGTAGCCGGTGGCTTCGGCTCGTGCGCTTTCGACTATTGTAAAATTCGGGTCCTTGACCCACGGCCTCGGTATCCTGAACCACAGCTTCAAAAACTGATTGATGATAGTTCCGGCAAAGCCGACGGTCATCATGTAGTAGCCGCATTTTTTGCTGATGCACCAGAAAACGATTATCGCAGCAGCAATAAACACGGTCTCGCCGCCGAGGTTGGTGACCAGCGCCATGAGCTTATCGAGAAACGGAGTTCTAATGTTCTCAAGAGCGTAAAGCAGTTCCATAAAGCACCTCTGGTTTTAGTAAAAGAGCGCCTGTTTATGCAGACGCTCTGATATGTAATTTGTTTATGCCTCGTCGATTATTCTGTTGATGACCTTTATCATGCGGTCCTTGTTGTACAGAACAGGGACGGGGTAGGTGGGGTTAGCTTCCTTGAGCGCCCACTCGGCCATCTGCGGAATATCCTCTTGCTTAATGTTATCAAAGCCGGTGGGGATATTCATGCGCTTGTTCATAGCACGGATCTCGGCGATGAACGCCTTTGCCTTTTCCTCATCCGTGCCGGTTGTCTTGGTGCCGGTTAGCTCTGCAAGGCGGGCAAGGTCTTTATAAACGACAGAGCCGTAATCCTCAAGAACGATGGGGAGAATGACCGCATTTGCAAGGCCGTGCGGGGTGTTGTACAGACCGCCGAGCGTGTGCGCAATTGCGTGGACATTGCCGACGCCTGCACGGGTGAAGGCAAAGCCTGCCTTATATGCTGCCATGAGCATTTCCTGGCGAGCCTCCATGTCATTGCCGTCGTTGTACGCTCTTTCGAGGTACTTGAATATCGCAACGGTCGCCTCCTCGGCGAGCCGGTCGGTCTCCTTGGTGGTGAGCTTAACGGAGATGTAGGCCTCAACGGCGTGGGTCAGTGCATCCATGCCGGTAGTAGAGGTGGTCTTGGGCGGAAGATTGCGGGTGAGCTCGGGGTCGAGTATCGCATACTTCGGGACAAGGCACAGATCCATGATGGCGTACTTATGGTGCGTCTCCTGGTCGGTGATGACGGCGGCTATCGTGGTCTCGGAGCCGGTGCCTGCGGTCGTAGGCACTGCAACAAAGGTGGGTATCTTGTGCATGACCTTAAAAAGACCCGCCATCTTGTTGACTGCCTTGTGCGGATGAACTACACGGGCAGCCGCACCCTTGGCGGCATCCATGGGCGAGCCGCCGCCGATAGCGAGAAAGCCGTTGCAGTTATTGCTCAAGAACATTTCCTGAATTTCGTCAACGACCTTGACGGTGGGGTTAGCGGAGACCTCGCTGTAGTGCACATAGGCGATGCCTGCCTTGTCGAGAGCCTCCATGGCGATGGGGGCGATGGTCTTGCCGACGGTGCGTCCGGTGACGATCATGACCTTTTTAACGCCGTTTTTCTTAAAAAGCTCGGGAGCTTTTGCAAGCGAGCCCTCACCGGTTACGGTAATGGGCTTGCGCCAATATAAGAAGCGAGCGCCGATATCGAAAAAGAACTGATATGTGCGGTAGTATGCATTTTTCACTGCATCCATGAGTGTTACCCCTTTCAAATTACTGCCTCAATTTTAATATATTGATTAATTTTAGTCAAGATAAATTAACGCTTGACAATATCGATAATCGATGTATAATTAAATTGAACATCGAATATCGATATAACGGAGGGATGGAAATGGCACGACGGAAGTT
>ERZ1032078.273-NODE-273-length-20172-cov-4.886365_pt1 | contig 20172 bp, 32 predicted proteins | sample MGYA00517101_ERZ1032078 | MGnify/ENA primary metagenome ERZ1032078 (study PRJEB33719, sample SAMN04261301) | wastewater metagenome | biome: rural village; feature: human; material: feces | host: Homo sapiens | place: El Salvador | collected 2013-01-14 ... | reverse complement strand
AAACAAGAAGCTCCTGCAAGAGGAGGAAAAGGAAACAGAACGAGAAGAGCCTGAAAGGGCTCTTTTCTTTTGAAGAAATTTTCAAAATTTTCAAAATTTCACTTTACTTTTCGAAGTAATGAGAGTATAATGAGTTCATAAGGTAAGGAAAGGAAGTGATTAGAATGAATCCCATGGTTATCATTGAGCTGAAGGAATATGAGGAGCTCAAAAAGACAGAGGAAGTCCTCAAGGAGAGGATGAAAGAGCTTGAAAGCCTTGTAGAAGACAAGGAAGCTCTTCAGGAATACGTTATGAATTGGATCTACTAAGCAACAAAGCTGTCCTATCGGCTCGACGGGGGTTCCTCTCAGGAGCATAAAAAACAAAACACAGGAGGCTACGTTATGAACAGAAAGTCATACAAGACAGCAACAAAAGAAGAAGCATGGAGTATTATGAATTTGTAAAGAAGAAAAACAACCTATATAAAGGAGGATAAAACTATGATGAATGTAATTGAAAGAGCAACTGGTATTGAGATGAGAGCTGAGGCTATTGAGGGAGGCTTTCAGGTGTACACAATGGATGGGGAGAAGTACAAAAAGCTACGTGAGAGCACTTTTAAGAAGTACTTCAAAGCAGTGGCAGAAGAGCACAAGAAAGCAGCCAATGATGAACCCATCTCTGCTGAGAAGAGAGAAAAGATGATTGAAAAGATCAAGAAGATGATGGCTTTGGCTGAGAACAACCCATCTGAAGAAGAAGCTCTGGCAGCTGCTCTTCAAGCTCACAAACTGATGGTGAAGTACAACATCCACGAGGAAGATGTGAACCTGGAAGAAGTGAAAGATGACATCACCTCTGTGTTCAGTCAGCAAAAACACAATTCACATCTCATGTCTTGGAGAAAACAGCTTTCTGCTGTTGTAGCAAAAGCATTCAGGTGCAAGGCATACGTCAGCGGTCAAGATGTAGTATTCAGAGGATATAAGCAGGATGCAGAGCTGGCACTTGATGTCTACCTTATGCTGTATACTGTGGGGGATGACTTAGGAGGAAAAGCCTATGCTGAACAGATGAAGAATACCGGCTCAGGAAAGGGTGCTTACAACAGCTACTGCCTTGGATTCTTACATGGTGTTTCTGATGCTTTTGATGAGCAATGTACAGCTCTGATGGTTGTCATTCCTACAGAGGTTGAAGAAGAATGGAAAGAGTTTTCTGCTGGTTTTAGAACAGTAAAGAGTCATGTAAAGTCTGTAGATTCTAAGCTGTTCAACAAAGGCTACAATGAAGGAAAACAGACAGTGAAGAGTAGATCAATTGAAGGATAGGAGGACATCACAATGAATACATTTGATGTCGATTTTTACAAGGAACTCAAGTTGCCGACCCCGATAACATGTGGACTTGTGAATAGAATCATAAGTCCAAAGGTAATGAGAAAGCTGAACGAACATGACAGATATGAGTATCACCTCAAGGATGAGTTGATACAGATCTATAAGGACAATCCCGCAGAGGTAACACCTGGGATATACTGGGTGATGGACATATATAAAAGGAACGGAACCCTGTATTGGAACCACTATCTTGTAGTGGTGGAAAAGGATGGATGCTACTATCCTGTTGCTGAGTTTAGGAGATGTACAGATAGTACATGGATAAAGGATGCTTTACCTTATATAAAAAGGTATTTTGCTGGCGAGGAGCTTGAGCCCATTGAGCTGACACCCTACAGAGCTCCGAAGGAGAGAAGAACAGGGTGGTCATCAGTGAGTCGTTAAATTGTGCTTTACTTTTTACAAAGTCTGGAGTATAGTATAAAAAGTAATAAAAAAGACTAAAAAGTATATTTGGAAAGGAGAGGTGTAAATGCAAACAGTTCCAGAGTTTGTGCACAAAGTGCTGAAAGTACCACCCCATCTCAAAGGATTTGTCTACATCTGTAAGAGTATACAGTACGTGATAGACAGCGATGGGGATTCAGGGTTTTATCAGCACCTCTTGTCACTGTCGAATCAGTCCTATGGGCAGATACAGAAATGCATAAACACTGCAAAAGAGAAAGCTCTAAGTGATATGAGCGAAGTGACTAAAGAGAAGATTTATGGGGACAATCCTTTACCCAAGACAAAAGAATTCATATGCCTTGCTGCATTAGAATATGAATTGGAATGTGAACAGTGGAGAAAGGAGGGAGGATTCAGTGAAGAACAAGCCAAAGGATGAGTTATACTGCGGTGTAGATTCTGAAAGAATAACATCAGCAGATCCGGAAATCAATGTAAGAGGTCTGTATCACTTTAGAGACTTCGTGTTGGAGAGATATAAGATACATAAAAGAAAAGACTTGTATTGTTACCCGGCTCCTTGGACGGACAATCTGATTCTCAGAGACTTTCGATTTACGAATGTCAGAAGAGAACACGACAAACAGACAAGATATCTGATAGATAACATCATTAAGAATGATGAGCTTACTCTTGAGGATAAGATTGTGAACTGCTTCATGTTCAGATGCTGGAATAATTGGGATACTCTTAAGTCCTTTGGATTCCCTTATTCAGCCGAATTGCTGTATGATCCAAGGACAAAGGAAAATATAAGACCACTTTACAAAAAGCTGTCCAAGGAGGATCCTGAACGTCTCTGGTGGTCAAATGCATACATACAAGGCGGGACTAAGATGGCATGGAGAGCTACTGATATGCGAAAGCCTTTAGACATCGAAAAAGACATCCCATTAAGACCTTTTCATGTTGGTGTGTGGCTGGAGAAAGAGCATATCGTTAAAAGGTTACTTGAAGCTGAGAACCAACAAAGATGTTTTGAAGTGATCAAGTCCATAAAAGGATTCGCTGACTTCTTAGCTTATCAGGTGTTTGTGGACTTGACATATATCCCGGAATTCCCTTTCAGTGAGAATGAATTCGTTGTGGCAGGTCCTGGATGTAAAAGAGGACTTGACCTTATCTTTTCAGACAGAGATGGAATGACATATGAGGAGTGCATATTCTGGCTTAGAAATAAAATAAACAATTCTGAGTCACTGTTCAATTCCCCTGCTATTCATAAAGCAGAGGATGGTAAAGAGCTCATCTACAATCCCATGAGATTATTCTCAGATCTCCCTGCATATGATAGGAGAATGAATGTAATGTCAATTGAGAATTGCATGTGTGAGCTGAGTAAGTATATCAAGGCAATCGATGGAACAGGAAGACCAAGGAACAGATATAGAGGAGGAATGTAGATGTCTAATATGGATTTGAAAGTGAAGTCAGCACTCAATAGCATGAGGTGTGATATTGAATGTTGGCTTACTGCACAGAAAAAACGAAGAATAGTATCTTCAAGAGAAGAATTCTTTCAGAAGGAATTTGCTCCTATTCTGGGGAAAGATGTTGTAAAGTGCCTGATTGAAAAAGGATTCTGCTCATCACCGGCAAGCACAAGATTCCATGGGGCTTATGATGGTGGTCTATTTGATCACAGCATCTGTGTGACAAGTGAGCTTATCCGTTTGACAGATATGATGGATCTTTCTTGGAGTGAAGACTTCTCTCCTGTAAAAGTGGGAATGCTTCATGATTTGTGCAAGGTTGGAAGCTACTATAAGAATTCAGACGGTGGATATGAGTACTTGAAGCCATCTATTCTGCCCGGTCATGGGATGAAATCAACGATTCTTGCGCAAAGTATTATCACTCTTACAGATGAGGAGATAGCCTGTATCGTTCATCATATGGGTGCTTATGAGACTGATTGTTGGAATGAATATGATGCAGCCATCAGGAAGTATCCGAATGTTCTGCTCACTAATACAGCAGATATGATTTCAAGCAAGATAAGGGGGTATTGATATGAAGAAGCATGTTGTAGAGAAGTTACTTGATATTGTACACTTGTTGTATGTCCTACGAACAGAGCTGTTGATTCTGTTCCTCACATTCATGAGCTGTATGGTTGTATCCGGTTCAAGAGAGATTAGAAGAATTCTTGTGATTGGTCTGATCTGTGCCATCTTCAACTGTGCAGTGAAGCTACTAACAGACTATATATGAAAAGACTCTCCACAAAGAGAGGCACCGTACAAAGATACACCTATCTGGATAAGGGAGGGAATCCTTAAATAAGAGTAGAGGATTTGCCCCAGATCATTCAGTATCTCTATGAATTGGAGGAAGAATCAAGTGGAAGATAAAAAAGCAGTGTATGATCTTGAAAGATTAACAGAGACACAGGCATGGGCGAATATCTGGTCAACATGTGAAAAAGTCCGTGTTGGTTCACAGATCATCTCGAAAAAAGGAGAAAAGATCTTTGGACAAAACAGAGGAGTTGGGTACAACTGCAAAACCTCTGGTTGCTACAGAAAGAAGATGTATGGTGAGAATTCTAAAGAGCATAGGCTGCCAAGCGACTGTCAGGCTGTACATAGTGAGGTGGATGCCATTTGTAAGGCTGCTAAGAAAGGTGTATCAACAGATGGAGCTACTATTTATGTCACAAGATATCCGTGTGAAGCTTGTGCAAGAGCTATTGTTAGAGCCGGCATAACTGATGTTGTATATGGCAGATCAGAGGACACTACAGAGATGACAGATCAGATATTCAAATCAGCAAAGGTAAATGTTGTGCATCGTAGAGAATTCTCTGCACCAGATGATAACAGATAGGAGGAAAAGCCATGAACGGAAAAGAAAAAGATGTTCTCAAAAGAGCAAGAGAGGTGTATGGAAATAAGAATCAGATTCTTGTGTGCATGGAAGAGCTCAATGAGCTTGCTTGTGTATTAGCAAAATTCCCTCGATATGAGGACGAAAAGGAAGCAAAATCAGAGCTCTATGAATCAGCTCTTGATGAAGTTGCTGATGTTACTGTCATTCTTGAGCACGCAAAAAGAATTTTCGAGTTTACCGAAAAAGAAGTAGATGACCGGGTGAGGAAGAAGATTGACAGACTCGAAAGATGGCTAAACACAAGCAGCAGCATGAATCAAACGACAGTGGACAGAGCCATAAGAGAAAAAACTGAGCAGCCTATTCCGGATTGCAAGGACTGTATAAACTTCATAAATCCGGACTATTCAATCTGCTCTGCGTGTGAAAAAGCAGCAGCTACTGAGGGCATTAAACCATTCTATAAGAAAGGCTGATTAACATGAAGTTCACAGAATTCAATGAACTGGTCGGACAAGACAGCTACGTTCGATGTAAAGGAAAGAAAAGACTTGACACAGCTATTGTTACCGCAGCCAAGGCTCAAGACCATGTTGATAACGGTGGACAGATTGGCTGGTGGGTGAAGAGTGGCTATATCATAGTTGATATAGATGAGGGCAAAGAAGAAGCTCTAAAAGTGATTAAGAGACTCGGGGTGAAGACCCTCATGGCACAGACTCCTCATGGAGTACATATGTATTTCAAAACGGATAAAGACTTTCCTCAGAAAGTCGGAATGATTCTTCCTTGTGGATTGAAGTGTGACTTCAGATGCGCAAACAAAGGATATGTAATCCTTCCTTTCGGCACAGATGATCGTAAGTTCAACCGAATAAGGACTATCCCTGAATTGCCATTGGAATTCACTCCTATGCCTAAGAGGGAGAGTCTTCTGAATCTGAAAGAGGGAGATGGGAGGAATGCAGCTTTATTTGGTCAGCTCATGGCATATAAGAATCATGGAGCGAGTGAAGAGCAGATAGAAGAGATGGCTCATGCTATCAATGATATTGTCTTTGCTCAGCCTATGAAAGACTCAGAGCTGGAGAAGATCATTGAGAACACGAGTAAGTATGAGGCACAGGAACAGGGAGAAAATCCTTATCTCATATATGGTGAAAAAGGACCAACAAAAGTCAACAGCAGAGCGATTGTAGATTACTTTGTAAACCAGGGTGAAGTATTCGTTCTTGGAAGTGACTGTTACAGATATCAAGATGGGGTGTACGTAGAATCAAGCAGCTATGTCAGAAGTCTTATTAAAGATATGATCATGTTGGACAGGTTCATTACTCAGGAGACAATCATGAGTGTATATAAGCTACTTGTTGATGACTACAGAATAAGAAAAGAATCTCACGAGTTGAATCCTGATACTGATCTGATCAACTTTAAGAACGGTGTGTGGAACATTCGTGAACAGAAGCTATATGCCCATGACAGTAAATACCTGCAGACAATACAGATTCCACACGAGGTTGGAACATATGTTCCTTTTCAACAGACAAGATTGTACAGATTCTTCAAACTTACAAAGCTGAAGAAAGAAGATATCATGATGGTATTGAAGTACATGGCATACTGCATGACCTTGAAGCATGGACTGAAAACATTCATGGTGTTGTTGGGAAAGTCAAATACAGGCAAGTCAGTTCTTATCCGGTTTTTTGAGAATCTTGTAGGCACTCAGAACACATCTGCATTGAGCATGCATGAATTGAACATGAGATTCTATCCGGCTCAGCTCTATGGGAGGCTACTGAATGCCTGTGCAGATAACAACTCTTTGCCCTTGAGCAGCATAGACAGCTTGAAGAAGATTACTGGTGGTGACCTTATCATGCATGAAAAGAAAGGAAAAGAGCCATTCTTCTTCGTACCTTTTTGTAAACTGATATTCTCTTTCAATCAGATGCCTCTGCAGCTGGAAGAAAAGTCGAATGCATTCTACAAACGTATGAGAATTCTCAGCATGGAGACGGAGCTTTTTCTTAATGATGAGTATGTAGAGGACTTATGCACGAATGGAGTAGATGAGGTCATCCCGTATCTATTGACATTGCTTCCTCTAAAAGATATTCCAAGAACTTCAGCTTCAGACCGGCTTGTAGAGGACTTAAGAGAAGATTCTGATAGCATCCATGCATTCATAGCACAATGCTGCATCATAGGGGATGAGCAAAAAGTCGGAAAGAATGATCTGTATGAGGCATATGTAAGATTCTGCAATGATCTTGGAAGAGAAGCTCATAAGAAACAGAACTTCATGCGCAACATACGATCACAGGGCATAGTGGAATACAGGGACTCTAAGTCAAGAGAATATGGATGGAAAGGTATAGGAATAGCAAAGGAGGGAAGAAGATGAGTGGAGAAGCAGTGAAGAGAATCATAGAAAGAGCAAAGAGAGAGCGAATAAAGGGCAACTATCAGATCTACAACAGATATACACAGGAACTTGGACTTGTGTGTGAGAATTCGGTTGAATATCAGGATGCTTGTAAGGCAATAGCAGATATTCTCAGAGTGTGAGGTGAGCAGTATGATATGGACAAGCTACTTTGCACATTACAGAGGAGAAAGAGCTGTATCTGTTGATAATAGCAATCCACCCATTGATGAAACGAGAAGATACAAAGCTCTGAATCCTTCATGGGAGATTGTGCAAAAGTATAAGGATGGCTCTATCAGTTGGAGGGAATTCCGCAGAGCCTATATCAAGCAGCTCAAATCACTCAATGTGCACAAAGTATACCGGGAGTTGAATGAAAAAGTCCTGTTGTGTTGGGAGGCTCCCGGCAAGCACTGTCATAGAGAGATCATAAGAGAATGGTTCAACAGGAATGGGTATGACTGTGAGGAACTCCAGGCAGCTACTGAAGAGAGAACTTGTTCATACTGTAGACATATGAACAATCACTATTCTTCAAGTCTTTGCTGTGAGTTGACTGGAGAGATCCTTACAAACGCACAACAGAGATCTCAGACTTGTGAAGATTGGAGGAATAGACATGACATCAAAAGAAGCTGATGACCTCATGAGAAAGAGAGGGTTTACTCTGGGTGCCAGAACAGGATCGGGAATAAGACTATACTCCTATTCTGATGTAGACAAAACTCCGGGTGTTCTAATAGAGGCTATTCCTGAAAGGAACGAATTCAGGATAAAATACATGAACATTCGATCAATAGCTTACATAGAAACACCATGGTGTAGCCCACTGTCCAGCAAAGAACAGTTCAAAAAAGTTCTGATTGGAGTGAAGAGATGGGCTCGCAAGGTTGAAGAATTATATGACAAGGAGGAATAGCATGTATGCCACAATAGACATTGAAACAACAGGGCTTAATAGATATACAGACAAGATCACATACATAGGGATAGGTCTTGCTCATGATATAGGAGAAGACTTTTTCAAAGGGTATATTCTTGACATGAACAATCCTGAGAATGTTGACAAGCTGAGATCTATCTGTGAGAAGCTCAAGAGCAAAAAAGCAAAGACTGTTCTTCAGAACGGTAAGTTCGATACTCTGTTCATTGAATTGAAATATGGAATAAAGTTACCAATATCAGAGGATATCATGCTCATGGGCACAGCCTATGATCTCGCAGAAGAGCATGGTCTTAAGAAGATGGCAAGAAGATATCTCGGTGTAGAAGACTGGGACATTGCTAAAAAAGACAAGCTGGGGAAAGGCAACAATGCTGTGTTAACCAGATATCTTAAGAAAGACGTGGAATACACATGGAAGTTGTTCTGCTTCTTCGTGGAGCACATGGATTCCCAGCAGATGAAGATATACAGAAAGCTACTTAGACCTGCATATCTGATGTACAGAGATGTAGAAAGAACTGGTATCTATTTCGACAAAGAAGAGTACAAGTCTGTAAAGAAGAAGTATGAGAGAATAGAAAAAGAAAAGCTCGAGGAGCTCAAAAGTCACTATGATATCAATTGGAACAGTCCACAGCAGAAAGCTGATGTCTTGTTCCAGAGCAAGGATGGAGAGAATCTGCCGGTGCTGAAACGAAGTGAGAAGACAGGAGCACCAAGTGCAGATGCAGCTACTCTTAAAAGACTTGCTGCAAAGGGATATGAGCTTCCAACATTGATGCTTGAGTACACTGCTGCGAATACACTGAACAAGATGTTCTTGAAGAGATGGGGTGAAGATAGCAGCTATGATGGAAGAATACACCCATGTTTTAATCTAACGAATGTTGTATCTGGTAGAACAAGCTGCACGGATCCCAACTTGCAACAGGTACCAAGAACAAAAGATGTCAGGGGGCTATACCATGCACCTGAAGGAAGATGTTTCTTTGAAGCTGACTACAGCCAGCTGGAGCTTAGAATTGCTGCTCACTATGCTAATGAACCTACAATGCTCAGGATATACAAAGAGAACGGAGACATCCATACAGAAACAGCAAAACTAATGACTGGTGGAAGAGAACCAACAAAGGAAGAAAGAAGCAAGGCGAAAGCTGTAAATTTTGGATTCTTATATGGCATGGGTGCAAAGAAATTCGTAGACTATGCATTCAACTCTTATGGAGTAGTGTTCACTCTTCCGGAAGCAGAGAAGTTCCGTGAGCTGTTCTTTGCAAAGTATTCAAGACTGCTACCATGGCATGAGGAGCAAAAAGCTCTTGCGAATGCCTTGGGCGGTGTTCCAAATCTGTATGGCAGATTCAGAAAGACACCGGGCATATATTCACAGAATTGGAAAGACAGAGGATCAGCAGAAAGAATTGCAATAAACACTCCTGTACAGGGCACAGGCTCTGACATTCTTCTTAGTGCAGCTATACAGGTGCACAAAGAGCTTTCGCCATATGGACTGAAGATTGTTGGTACAGTACACGATTCAATTCTTGGTGAATTCCCTGAGGATAACAAAGAATGGTTTGTACAGCAGATACGGAGGATCATGATTCATCCTGCTCTGATGGATGAATTTGGGGTAAAGTTAAGAGTGAATCTTGATTGTGATGTTGGTGTTGGAAAGTGGGGGACACATTGATGATTAAACTACGACATGGAAACTGTATGGATATACTTGGCAAGATGGATACCGGAAGTGTGGATCTAATTGTTATGGATCCTCCTTACAAACAAGATGGTGGAGCAGGAGCAGGATCTTTTGGTGGAAGTCAAAGAGGATACTACACTCAGCTATCCTCTATGTCTGAGGGTATATCACAAGATGTTCTAAAAGAATGCATAAGAGTTCTAAAAAGAATAAATATTTACATATACTGCAATAAAGCACAACTAAAGTTCTATCTTGACTTCTTTAGTTCCTATCCAGTGAGCTTTAATCTGTTGTGCTGGCATAAGACGAATCCAATCCCTGCCACACACAATATCTATCTAAGAGATACAGAGTATATACTATTCTTCAGAGAAAGAGGTGTTCCACTATATGGGTCATATGAAACAAAGCACACATATTTTATCACACCTGTGAACAAGAAAGACAAAAAAGAATGGGGACATCCAACAATAAAACCAATAGAACAAGCAAGAATATTTATACAAAATAGCAGTTCTGAAGGAGATGTGATTCTTGATCCTTACATGGGAACAGGAACGACTGGAGTTGCAGCTGTGTCATTAGAGAGATCTTTTATAGGAGTAGAAAAAGATTCTCATTGGTATTCTGTTGCAAAGAATCGAATAAGAACAGCAAGAGATAAAAAAAGATAAAAATTTTTGTAAAAAACACTTTACTTTCCAGGTACTCTGTAGTATAATGAGCTTGTAAGATAAAAGGAACCGCTGTTAATGAGATAAATGGCACTTTCATAACCGTGAAAATCGGAATGATGTTTCAAATGAGAAGCAGCTGAGTACGGTGGTGCAGTTTCAGTCAGGTGTACGGCTTAATGGGGGATCCTCTTACACAAGAGAAGTTCTACTGCTCCTCCCGTGGAGCTTTAGACTGGACAGTTACCAGCAAAAGTGAAAACCTCATGTAAGAAGCTGGTGAGGAGTTTCGTATGAGCGAATGTTATGTAGGCTGCACAAGGCAGTATGAACACATGAGGACTGTCATAAGGATATCACAGCTGAGGCTGATATCATATAGCAATTACACCAATATCAAGGAGGAAAGAAAGACATGGCAAACTTAAAGAATGTCAAAAAGGGTGACAAAGTCATTATGAGACTTTTCACCGGAGCATTCAGTGGAGTAAAGGTAGTTGAAAAAGCAGATGCAAATTTCATCTACTTTACCACTGGAAAGGGGATGAGCAAGTTTTCTCGCAAAACTGGTAAGATGGTAGATCCTGCCCCTAAGAACGAGACTTATGCAAACTTCATCGAAGAGTACGATGCAGACGTAGAGGCTGAAGAAGTTGCAAAGAAAGAGGCTTCCAGACAGGCAGCAGCAGAAAGAAAGGCAGCTGAAAAGAAAGCAGCAAAGAAAAAGAAGAAATCTGAACCCGAACCTGAAGAGATCGATGATGCAGACGTAGAGGCTGAAGAAGAGGAAGAAGAACCCAAGCCCAAGAAGAAAGTTGCTGTCAAGAAGAAAAAGGCTGCAAAGCCTGTAGAGGATGATGAGGATTTTGAAGAAGTAGAATAAGAGGTGTCCGGATGCATATAAGCTATTCAAGAGAGAGCTCATATCTCCGCTGCCCTTATCTTCATTTTCTCAGATATGTAGAGGGTCTGGAGAGCAACAAGCCAGCCAGACCCCTATACTTTGGAAGTGACTTTCACAAGCTGCTCGAAGTTCGCAAAGACCCAGAAATGGTGAAGCAGGAATGGAAAAAGATCAAAGAGAAGTTCTATGAGCTCCCCGGAGCTTGGCAATCAGAGCTTGGTAGTGACTATCCACAAGACATAAGGGTCATCTTTCAGGACTATCAAAGAATGTGGAAAGGAACACCACTTCCGAAGATAACAGAAAAGCCCTTTGAACTGAATATTGGGTATTACAGGAATGAGGATATCATTTTTGTAGGTGTCATTGATGAGCTGTACAAGTATATAGACAAGAATGGAAGTAAGTCAATCGAAATAGGAGAGCACAAAACATTTTCAATGCCTCCCAACATGAATACTCTTGTCATGAACACTCAGAAGAGTTTATACTGCAAGGCAGCTCAAATGATTTGGGGCATATTACCCCGAGCAGTAAGATGGGACTACATAAAGAGTTCCCCGGCGGAAAGCCCAGTGTGGCTGGAAAAGTCAAAGAGATTCAGCACTTCTAAGTCAAGTAAGATTACACCGGCAAGCTGGAAGAGAGCTTGCAAAGAAAAAGGGATAACAGACCCGGCAATCCTTGATCAGGGAGAAATATATAGGGGAAATGAAAACAACTTTTTCTTTAGAGTACAACAGGATGTATATCCACAGATGGTTGAAGATGTCTTCAATGGATTTCGATATACCTGCAAGGATATCATAAGAAGAGGTCCAGAGAACAAGACAAAGAATCTCACAAGAGATTGTAATTTTTGTACTTTCAGGAATATATGCCTTGCAGAGATGAGTGGTGGAGATAGAGCTTACGTCATCGAAAAAGAATTCACCACAAGAGAGCAAAGAAAGGAATTGGAGGTAAAAAAAGAGGATGGAAAACAGTGAAGAAAAGAAAGTTAGTTCTGTCACGGTCATAAGACATTTTGAAGATGGCAGTGAAGAGAGAAATGAATTCAAGTACCTGATTGGAGCTGGAATTGGATTGGCTCAGGCAGATGAGACATATGATACAGGTGATGATGGTGCTCCTAAAAGAGTTGGTACTATTACTTTTAATGCTGGATCTGTCAATATGATAGAGAAAGTGTGCGTGCACAATTCTCTGTTAAACATGCTTGATCCGGTGAGCCTCATCGTGGCTGAAAAGATTCTCAGAGAAGATCATGAAGGAGACAGACACTGCCAGGATAAGGAGGAAGAGTAAATGGGATATTTGGCTCAAGCTGTGGACATAAAAGAGCTTGGTCAAAGAAGCCTTTGGGTTCCTTGGGGTAAGAGTGGCACAGGAAAGACAAGATTCTTGTCCACTCTACCCAAGCCAATGTTGTATCTTTGTATTGGTGATGATGGATCTAACACCATTGCCAATATGGATGGTATTCGTGCCATAAGAGTAGAGACTCTTGAGCAGCTCAAAGAGATTGGAAAAGAGCTACTATCTGACAAGAAATTCACCAGTGTAGCAGTTGATACATTCAGCATGATCACAAATGTGTGGATTGATCAGAATATTGTTCAGAAGAAGAAAAAGATGACTCAACAGGCTTGGGGAGACTTAAAGGTCGAGACCGAAGAGCTGATAAAGATCTTTCACAAGGTGGCAGCAACTCATATTGTTGCCCTCACCTGTCACGAAAGCAATGACACAATTGAGGGTATGGAAGACGAGATTATTCCGGACTTCAGACCCAACACTACAAAGGGTGCAAGAACGTATCTTGAAGGAATGGCAAACTATGGCATACACATGACGAAAATGAAGAGAACCATCACGACAAAATCTGGTGAAGAAAAGGAAGTCGTGAAGTATGTCGCTCATCTGGGTGTCAATCCGTATTACTGGACAAAACTCCAGGTAGATCCTGAGATAAAGATCCCGGAGTATGTGGTAAATCCAACCTATGATAAGATCATGGGAATCATAACTGGTGCATAACACATAAAGTGTTGTAGCAATAAATTCATTCAATTTAAGGAGGAAATAACAATGGCAAGTAAGAAAGTAAGAGTAGACTTCACAGGAGTAGAGAGCTTCAACAGACTGAGCGAGGGACAGCATGTGGTAAAGATTGCAAGTGCTGAAGTGAAACAGTCTCAGGGTGGAAATGACATGATCGTTGTTGCATTTGAAGCTACCAAGGGTCAGGATAAGGGAGCAAGAGCATACGAGAATTATCCTCTTGCAGAAAATGCACTGTGGAAACTGAAAGGCATGCTGCAGGCAATCGGTCTGAAGTGTGACGGAAAAGTACAGATCGATCTTGACAAGCTTGTTGGAAAGGTGTGCATCATCACCACTTCAGATGAAGAATACGAAGGAAAGATCAGAGCAAGAGTACAGGAATGCAAGAAACTCGCAGCTGCTGCAGAAGACGATGACGATGAGGATGACGAAGACATCGATTCTGAAGAGGATGAGGAAGAAGAAGCACCCAAGAAGAAAGCTCCTGCAAAGAAACCTGCTGCAAAATCCAAGAAAGCTCCTATGAATCCACCTGAAGATGATGAAGATGAGGATGACGATTGGGACGACGAAGATGATGAAGACGAAGAAGAGGAGCCGGCACCGAAAAAGAAAGCCCCGGTGAAGAAAGAAGCTACTAAGAAGAAAGCAGCTCCTGCTAAGAAAGCATCTAAGAAGCCTGAGCCGGAAGACGATGAGGATGAGGATGATGACGATGACTGGGATGAAGAGTAACTGAAAGAGTAACTTTGTTTCCGGGGGAGTGTTTTGCTCCCCCTTTACAAGATAAAGGAGAGATTTATGTATAGAAGCCAAGAGCTCTACAACAAAGTGAAGAATTCAAACTCTAAGATATATCCGATATGTGTTCCATCATACAATAGACCAGAGCCAACTATCCTCAAGTCACTTGACACATATCCGGATCTGCCAATCATTTTGTTCATACGCAACACAAAAGAACAGAAAGCAATGTACAGAAAGTGGAAGGATAAGTGCAAGATCGTTCTTCTTGATGATGTTGAGAACATCGGTCAGACAAGAGCAGCTATTGTGTCCTGGTGCATAGAGCATAGAATTTCAAAGATCTTTATGATGGATGATGATATAGATGAATTAGACTTTCTGTATCCACACGAGACTAAGAATGGCAATGTATGCATGAGAGCAGCAAGACAGAATATGAATAGACCATACAAAGGCATTAACCCATTCACACTAAGAATGTGGATGAGCATGCTGAATGACCTGAGAGATGATGTAACAATATCTTCACCTCTTTACAGACCAAACAGTTGGCAGATGAAGAATAAGGATGCTGAGATGAGATACAATTCTGGATCTTGCATACAGTGCATATATCTGAATGTGAGGAATCTTAGCAAGGTGGGCATAAATTACAGGGATACAGAAGAATGTGGAAATGAGGACTATGCTATACAGTTCGATGTGATGGAAGCAGGTCTATCTACATGTGTCATCACAGATCTCATGTATGGCTGCCCGGCTGTTGGATCGGTAGAGGGTGGCAACGAGGATGCATGCAAGATAAAGAATCTGAAGAAAAGATATGAGCATTTCATTCAGCTCTTCTTAGACAATGTATCTGGTAGAGAGCATCCCGGTGTAAAAGTTTCAAGAGCAAAGAGTGGCATTCCAAGCATAAAGTTCAATTGGAAGCACTGGAATTTGGAGGAATAATGACATGGAAAGAGACTATTTGGAATGGATTAACAGAGCATATGAAAAACTGTGCAAAGACCCGAGCTTATCTAAGTTGGAAATGAAAGTTCATGATGGCAAGATAGCGGTCTATCGTGTTAGAAATGTGATTCGAATCGACATCAACAGGGAGGAGACAAAATGCTGATCATATTAGAAGGATGTGATGGCTCCGGCAAAAGCACCTTAGCAAAGAAGCTGGCTGCAATGCTTGATGCTACTGTTATTCATTGCACAACATCAACACCCAACAATAAAGAATTCTTTGAAAAGATTGTGAGAGCCAGCAAGAAAAAGAACATCATTGCAGATAGATTCTGCTATGGACAATTTGTATATCAGAAACCAAAAGACAGACCTTTGGGTAGTCTGGAGGAGCTTCACAACTTGGAGATAAAGATGATAAAAGCAGGAGCGAAAGTTATATTCGTTACAGCACCGAATGAGATTTTGGAAAAGAGACTTGCTTCCCGGGGAGAGACACCTATCAACAACCTGAGTACAGCAGAGATCGAGATCAAATTCAGGGAGCTTTTAAGCAAAGAGTCACTCATGGGTGACAGTATCATCGAATGGAATACAGGAGGTGCTCAATAGATGAACGTCAAAGAAAACATAACAGTCCACACACGAACAGCTGATGAGGCTTGGACTTATTGGATTAATCAGATCAGCAGAATGGCTGAGAATGGATCTACAGACTCCAGCAGAGACGGAGATGTAGTTGGAGAAATCCTGAATGCTGTAACTATTATTGATGACCCAACAAGATGCATTCTAAACAACCCTGTCAGAAAGTTGCCTATGCGGTATTGCATTGGAGAGCTGATGTGGTATCTGTCTGGAAATCCAAATCTCAGTGCTATTCAGCTCTACACAAGTGCTTGGGATAGAATGTCAGACAATGAAAAAACAGTAAACAGTAATTATGGAAACATCATTCAGCATGCAATAGATTGGCACATGTCAGATCCTTTAGAATTTGACCAGATGAAGATGTGTGAGGAGCTACTTCGTAAAGACCCAAATACTCGTCAGGCAGTCATTCATATCAAGGAAGCACGAAATGTTCTTGAGAATCCTACAAAAGATCTGAACTGCACTGTGTGTCTCCAATTCTTTATTCGTGAAGGAAAGCTGTATATGACTACATACATGCGGAGCAATGACCTCTGGATGGGATTCCCGAATGATGTGTTTCAATTCACTTGTATGCAGATTTATCTTGCTATGAGACTGAACGTAGGATTGGGCACATACACTCACATCGCTGGTTCTCTTCATTTATATGAAAGAGACTACAAGAAGTTTCTTGAGAATCTGAAGAGTTTCAAAGTGGGGGAGGACAAGAATGGCAAATCTTGAAAAGATGATAATAAAAGTTGTCAATGAAGAACATGATAGAACTGAATGGGTTCACATATCTTATGTAGATTCAGAGCTTTATCATCGATTCTTAGAGAAGAAGCATATTGAGCCAATTGACATGAATGACTATATTGCAAGATGGGCAAAAGAAGATTTTAATCTACAGGTTGCAATGTCGTCAAAGAATGATGTTTGTATTCTAAAAGAAGTTGTAAAAGACTTCTACAGAAGAGCTCACCCTGAATTGTATATAGAGAGTCCTACAGATCGCCAAGGCTGGTTCAGGGTATGGCTCACAAAAAAGATTAAGGAGGAACTGGGAATATATGGAAAAGAATGTTTCTAAGGAGCAGATGTCAACTCTGCCCTACATAATTGCAGTAGATTTTGACGGAACACTTGTTACAGACAAGTTTCCCGAAATTGGTACACCTATTGATTCTGTGTGGTCAGATCTTGACAAAGCACAGAAATCTGGTGCAAAGATAATCTTGTGGACAAGCCGGGATAATGAAAGATTGAAAGCAGCAGTAGAATTCTGCACAGAAAGAGGTCTTCACTTCGATGCCATTAACAACAATCTTGATGAATGCAAAGTTCTTTTTGGTAATGACACAAGAAAAGTCTATGCTAATGAATATTGGGATGATAAGGCTATCGGAAGATATTGTAAAACAAGATCTATATTAGAGGATGTACCGGAGGAGTACCCTGAATGGCTGTAGAGGGCACAATACAAGATTCTGTCTTGTCATTTCTGAATTCGATTCCGGGTTGTATAGCAGAGAATGTAAGTGGAAATGCAAACCAATCTGGAAGAGCTGACATAAATGGCTGCTACAAAGGAAAATGTTTTAAGATAGAGCTTAAGAGTAAAGATACAGGATACAAGCCAACAAAGAAGCAGCTACTGTATTTGAAGAAATGGAAATCTGCAGGTGCAATAGCTGCTGTATGTTATTCACTCGATGAGGTGAAGGAGGTTTTGGGAATTGAGTAAAGCAGAAGAGCTGATAGCTGAGATAGATGGAAAAATCTCATATGCAGATGTAACAGGAAACATGGAGGCAAAAAGTGAGCTGGCTGATATTAGAGCATTGATCGTGAACTATGCATTAAGAAGAAAAGAATCACAGGAAATGCTGAAAGAGGGATGATGAGATGAGATTCAAAGAGCTGTCACCGCAAGAGAAAATTGACTTTGCAGCACGATATATCATCCTACATTCCATAATCTACTATGAATTGAATGAGTCTGTCATATCAGATAAAAAATTCGACAGGAAAGCTGCACTTTTAGTAAAGCTGATGAATAAGTATCCTGAAGAGACAAGAGACAGTGAATACTACAGAGCCATCTATGACTTTGATGGATCCACAGGATTTCTGCTGTATGGCAGACTCAAAAAGTCACAAAGAAGATATCTGAAAAAGATAGCCAGATATGTAGTAGCTCTAAGCAAACAGGAGGGAAAGACATGATATACAGAACAAAGCCATGGGAGCATCAGAAAAAAGCTCTTAGATATCTTATGAAAAGAGATGCAGCTGCTCTGTACACCGACATGGGAACCGGCAAGACAAAAGTGATGATTGATCTTATACAGAATCGAGAATTCAAACGTGTTCTTGTAGTTGCACCCAACAAGGCTTGTGAAGTGTGGGAGCAGCAGATTTCTATACATGGCATGGAGGGCAAATTTGAGGTTTTTAGACTGAATAGCATGTCCAAGGTAAAAGTTATAGACCTGCTAAAAACTATTCCGAAACGGACTCCTTTGGCTCAGCAGGGCAGGACATATGTGTTTATCATAAATTATGAAAAGGTCTGGAGATCTGGAATTGACCGAATGTTCCTAAGGAAGACCCTTGGCATTGATTGTGTCATCTGTGATGAAAGTCATCGTATAAAGACCCCGAACAGTAGGTGCTCAATGTATCTAAGCAGATTGGGTAGAGTAGTGCCACATAGATATCTTGTATCTGGCTCACCCTTAGCAGAGAGACCAACTGATATCTTTGCGCAATACAAATTCTTGAATCCTGATATCTTTGGAACGAATTATACAGCATTCAGAGACAGGTATGAGAATCTCGATGTGCAAAGGACAACACGTATTGGTCATAGAATTCTTGATGAAAAGAATCCCTACAAGAATCTTGATGAACTTAGAGAAAAGGTCTACAGCTGTGCATTCTATATTGAGTCTTCTGTGCAACTCCCGGCACAAAATGACAGAACATGGACATTCAAGATGCCTAAGAGAACAGAGAGCTTATATCATGAAGTCTTGAAGGAAAAGGTGGCAGAATTCGGCAACAAGTATATGGAGTCTTCCAATGCACTAACATTGGTTCTCAGGCTACAACAGATTACATCTGGATATATGACTCTTGAAGATATGTGTACAAAAGAAAAATCTGTCATGAACTTAGATCACGCAAGACGTGAGGAATTTGTTGGATTTATGGAATCTTTACCTGAGGGAGAGCCTCTTGTTGTGTTTGCAGCTTATACAAAAGATCTTAAGAACATCAGGCTCATGTGTAAACAGAATGGGATATCCTACAGCGAATTGAGTGGAAGAATCGACACCCTCAAAGATTGGAAGTCTGGAAAAACCCAGGTGATCGGGGTACAGTACAGCACTGGATCTGAGTCTATTGACTTGACAAGAGCAAGATATTGCTTGTATTACAGCTTGCCAAGAAGACTGGCTCTGTATGAGCAGTCACGAAAAAGAATACATCGCCCTGGGCAAACAAGACCTGTGTATTATTATCACATGTTGTCAAAGATGTGCAGGGGTGATTCTATAGACGAAAAGATGATGCAGGCACTTAGGAACAAAAAGGAAGTCGTTGACTATGTCATGAAGGAAGGATGGAATTGATGAAAAAGAAACACTATGATAATAAGAATGATCTCATTAGAAGAATGAGAGAAGTAGAGATTGTACAGAGCAGAGCAGATCATGCTGTTGCAGCCAGCTGGTCAGCATTCATGATGCTCGGGTTGCTTACTCTGTACGAAGACTGTGGGTTCAGAGAAAAACGATTGAACACATTCATATCAGGGGTACGGAAAAGAAGTGATCAGTTCGATGCCGGTGAGATAACATTGGAAAGTATAGAAAAGGATTTGTATGACAAAGCTGGAATCATTGTGGAACCTCCAAAGCCTTGAAAATAGAGCAGAGATAAATACTCTGCTCTTTTCTTTTGAAGAAATTTTGAAAATCTTCTAAAAAATACTTTACTTTTTGAAGTAATAGGAGTATTATGAACTTGTAAGAAAGAAAACCTCACAGAAAAGGAGAGAGTGATATGACAAGAGCACAGGAGACTACAATTGAGAAGATTAAGAAAGAGATTCCCAGATTCGATTTCTACAACAGTGATGAGTATGAGATAAAGAAATTTGAAGTAAATGAGAATGAGTATTTCGTTTCTGTCTACTTTGTTACCGGAAGAAAGAACGATGAAGGAACTATGGCAGGAGTGCTCTGTAGAAAGCATAGACATGCGTTCATCGGAAAGAATGGTGGACTCAAGGTTCCCAGAAGAAAGGGTAATACATGTTCCCGTTCATCTGTCTTCGATTTCATGAATAAACATTACTACAATTAGAGATAAACCGACTGGAAGCGGTTATTACGTCCAGAAAATTTCTAAAAGCCTCTTT